>JAEEGH010001944.1_pt1 | contig 57726 bp, 48 predicted proteins | sample 9134181 | NCBI WGS metagenome assembly JAEEGH01 (sample SAMN16246544, study PRJNA631951) | gut metagenome | biome: gut microbiome; feature: rumen; material: DP-attached | host: Bos | place: Iran: Karaj | collected 2018-10
TAGGCCTCGATGCGCTCCAGCCCGAGGCTCGACAGCACCCGCGCCTCGTCCACCGCCGGGTTCGGCTGCACCGACACATAGCGGGCTGCTGCGTCCGAAGCCGTGATTGTCAATGTCGTGTCGCTGCTGCCGCCGCCAGAGGTGCCGTCACCAGGCTCTGTGATGGCATACATGTAGAGATACTCTGTAGCATTTCGGATGAAAAGCCAGTCTCCCGGATGGTTGACATTGTCCGGACGGAATCGCTGGGCATAGACTATCGGTTCCGCTCTCCCTTTAAAACTTTTGAAACCCAATGCCGCCATGTGATAGCGATAGGGATAGTATTGGCGTCGGGAGATCGAGTCGTACAACATTATGTCTTTGTCAAAGAAGAATCCGATATAAAAGCTGTCACAGACCGAAACCGGCTGCTCGAAAAACAACTCATAAACCGGGATGGGGTCAAACTTCCCGAGCGAGCCATCCGGCCTATAGTTGGTAAAGTCCCACCTGTCGGCAGCCAGATAATAGGAAACTGCCGAATCCCGAAGATGGAGACGGCTCTCCCTCAGCACCCCGAGCGAGTCCCCAAGGCTCTCATAAACACGCACCTGGCAGTACATGCTGTCCAGCGTGGTATCATGATAATAGGGGTTGTCTGGCCCTTTGTCCCTCGCCACCGCACTGATTGCCACCCCATAGATTTTCAGTGTATCCTTCGAATAGTAGGCAGTGGCCAAATCGGTGAAATTCATCCCTCCAACGCGCATCCCGCATGATGCAAGGGTATCCCCTTCAGCCCAAGAGGTGTAATAGCAATTCTCCTTGGGTCTGTCGGACAACACCGTGTCCTGTGCCATAACAGTGACGCCGAAGGCCGCCACAAAGGCCATTACTAATGCTATCTTTTTCATAATGTTTTATTTTTATAGGTTAAATTTATTCATTATCCGATCATTTCTTTCTGGCAGCTCGTGGCTGTCATGCACATCAATGCGACGATGGCGATAGTGCGGATTGTTTTCTTCATTGTTTTTTTTATTAGGAATTTCCTTTTTCGTGATTGCTGCTGCTTACTGCACGTTGCTCATCTTTTGTCTCGGTGTGGAAAATACTTATTGTTTTGTATAATCTTGATATGGCGACGACGTTGTTTTTTAGCACATGGGTAGTATCCATGGGTAGCGTGGGATTGTATTTCGGCGAAAGGCGAACACCCACCAGGTCACGGCCTTGGGCTATATGTTTTTGAAGCATGTCAGGCAGCTCGGGAAGATGGAAGTCTTTTTTCAGTTGCTCCCATCCTGCGGAGTCGCGGGCCTGGAGGGTGGTGACATCGAGGCGCAGGGTGTCGTTGACGGGGAAGTCTTTCATGAAGGAGGCGTCCACACCGTCGACATCCTTGTAGCGCTGGAACACATCGCTGCACTCCTCCACAGGCAGCTGGCGCGGATGGAGGATGATCCATGCGCAGGCTGCCACTCCGGCAAGGACAATGGCCAGGGCTATATAGTGGCGTTTTTTCATTTACCCAACAGATGATTGTTCGTTTCCACCATCTTCTCGACCGTCCAGCCGTCGGCGAGGTGGTAGCCGTCGGTGGGGACGCTGAGGAATGTGACGGCGACGGCCAGCACCGTGGCGACGGCCGTGGGCACGCAGAGCCTCCGCGTGAGGGCGTTCTCCCTGCGGTGGCGGTACCACGCCGTGTCCTCGCCATCCAGAGGCTGCACCACGGCCGGGCAGACCTCGGCCCACTGTTCGTCGCGCTCGCGGCGCACTTGGGCGGCACCCTCTATCAGGCGCCAAAGCCCTTCGTCTTTCACATCTTCTCTATTTCTTCCCATTTCTTTTTCATTTTTTTCAACATTCGGTATCTTATGGTGTCGACACTCCTGAGAGCCAACTCCATTATGGAGGCGATCTCCTCGGAGGTGTAGCCTTCGAGGATGAAGGTCAGCACCTGGCGTTCGCGGCTGTTGAGGTCGGCGGCCAGTTCCTCCACCACGTCGCGCAGGCCGTCGTCGCGCAGGTCGGGCAGCCGGTCGGCCATCGTGTCGTCGATCAAAAGCCATCCACGCTGCTTGCGACGGTGGTGGGAGAAGGTGCTGCGGCACTGCCATTCCACCCATTTCCTCGTCTGGCGCTGCGAAGCATCGGGGCGCAGGGTCCCTATATGGCGCCATATCGACAGACGGCATTCCTGCAGCATCTCGTCGAACCGAGCCTTGTCGCCCGAGGCATACGACCAGCACATGCGGCGAATCACATTGCCGTGGTGGGCCAGCACCTGCCCATAGCATTCCCGGATGTCGTTGAAGTCGGACAATATCGACAAATGTTACCTTTAAATAAATTGTTCTATATATATAATAACCATCAAAACGCAAAAACTACTTCAATGGTATGTGATTTTTAACATTTGTTAGGTTTTTCCCCCTCGCAGAGACCTCCCACCGACCTGTCAACGACCTACCATCTCCCACCGTGGTGGGAGATGGGTAGGAGTTGGTAGGGAGATGGTAAGGAGTTGGGAAAGAGTTGGTACTTACAGTGTGCTGTGAATCAGCGAAATAAAAAAGGGCCTTCCGGTGTTTCCGGAAGACCCTTTTCAAAAAGTTGTTTTTTTTCAACACCCGCTGCACACCCAGCCGCACCGTTTCCGTCCCATCGTCGCCGCGACGACAAAGAGGTCGCCCCCCTCCTTCAACCCCAATTGTTTCTGCAGCTCTGTTGCCGTCACGGGGTAGTTTCTCGTCACCACGTGGGCTTTCCCGTCGGGAATCCATTTCTGCATCTCCTTGCGGCTGAGGCTGGTCTCCACCAGGACGCTTAACACGCGTCCGGGGAAGTGAGGGATGAAGCGGTTGCTCGTGTAGAGGTGTGTGTTCTGCGACAGTTTTTCCACTCCCTCCCACTGGCTCAGCAGTTTGAAGGAGCCTGCTTTCATCAGCGCGGCATTGGGTTCGTAGAGATATTTTCCCACCTCGCTGGCATAGGAGGCCTGCGCACGCGACTCGTCCTCGCGCGTGAAGACATAGTCGTCGGTTTCGCCGTGGTGCAGGTGGTGGCAGTGGATGCGAGGTTCTCTGTCGGACTGTCGACAGCGGAACAGAACCTCCTTGCACTCGCCATTGACGGCAATGACGTAGATATCGCTGACGTTGGCCAGCTGGGAAGCCCCCAGCGTGAGGTCGATCATCGGGCTCGCCTTCACCATCAGCTCTTCGCTCATCGACAGCAGCAGTTCCCGGCGCATCAAGATGTCGGGCGTGCAGTCCTCGAAAGCGGCCACCTTGCGCCCCTGCTTGTCGCGGCGGGCGGGGTCGACAAAGAGCAGGTCGAAGCGCCGCTGCTGCTTCTGCAGCCACTCCATGCTGTCGGCGCAGTGGAAACGTATGTTGTGTAGCCCCAGTGCATTGGCATTGTGGCGTGCCAGGTCGCAAAGTCCTTTGTCCTGTTCCACATAGTCCACCTCCACCTCTGTCGTTTCTTCCGCTCCCCATCCGGCCAGGGCGAAGGTGTCGATGCCCATGCCGCCCGTGAGGTCGGCGATGCGGAGCGGTCGGGCAGGGGTCTCGCCGAGGTGCCGGAGGATGATCCCTGCCTTGTGGAGGGCTGTGGCTTCCGATGAGGACTGCTCGCGGTTCAGCCTGGGCGGGTAGACGAAATCGGGGCATTCCAGCAGCGAAGGCCATTTCTCCCGCGCCGTGCGCCGGCCCTCTATCTGCTGCACCGCCGCCGCCATGTCAATATGAGGATACCGCGCGGCACCCAGCAGCAGCCTCGCGGTATCGTCCCCTTCATGCTCCCTGGCAAACTCGATGATTTCCCGCTTCGCGAGATCCTGGAAATCTTGGAAATTATTATTCCCGCCTGCGGCGTAATCTATAAATCCATTTTTCGGCATGGGTCTGTAGAGGTCGTTTATTGGACAAACTGTAGGTTTTTCAGTTTTATCAATCCTTTGGCAAAATCATCCTCGCCAAAGTTTATGAGCCTCCTTCCGGTTTGTTCAACAGCTTCATGTAGGTACGCAATTGCTTATAGTGCACCCTCTTGATTTCCTCGACCGATTTCAATTCCAGAATAACGGTGTCTTCCACTAGAATATCCGCTCTCAAATCGTTACCCACCAACTCGCCTTTGTAAACAATGTTGACTGGAATCTGCGAGGTTGCTTCGATATCTCTCAGTTTGAACTCGTGGATAAGGGCTTTCTCGTAGACGGACTCCAGAAGGCCCGGCCCAAGCTCATTGTACACGTCCATGGCGGCACCCCTGATTTCATAGGAAAGGTCAGTCAAATACTCTAATGGTATCATCGATTATATGTAATTATTAATCTGGATTTATAGATTTCCGTCGGAGGCGGGAGATTTATAATCCAGAGGCGGGGAGATTTACAATCCGGAGGCGGGGAGAATCAATACACTCCCTGGTCATGCAGTTTGGCGAGGCGGGCGACGACCATGGGGCGGTCCTCCTTGTAGGTGACGCCGAACCACTGGGCCGTGGTCTTCAGCACCGTCATCGTGGCATAGCCGCTGTGGATGAAGGTGTTCACCGCGAAGGGGATGTAGTATTCGCTCTTCAGCTCGTTGCCGTGCTCGCGGAGGAAGTCGACGAAGAGTTCCTCGCTCTTGGCGAAGTAGTCGGGCGTGAAGCCGAAGAGGTTCATGCTCACGGTGGCGTCGGCTGCCAGGGGGTGCATGCTGCCGTCGGCATCCTTGTATTCGATGCCGTTGGCGGTGCGGCCGATGGAGGTGCGCTCGGTCATGCCCATGAGCAGACCCTCGGCGTCGGTCTCGCAGACGCCGCGGCTGACGGTGCCGTTCTCGCTCAGCGTGTTCTCCAGACGGTAGCCCACCATGCAGTATTTGCCCTTGGTGCCGTCGAGGGTCATCAGGTGCCGGGCCATTACCATGAAGGCGTCGCGGCCGTAGAAGTCGTCGGCGTTGATGATGGCGAAGGGTTCGTGGATGACCTCCTTGGCCATGAGGATGGCGTGGTTGGTGCCCCAGGGTTTCTCACGTCCTTCGGGGACGGTGAAGCCCGCCGGCAGCTTGTCGAGCTCCTGGAAGACATACTCCACCGCGATGCGGTTGCCGAAGTGGTCGGCGTTGATGTGGCGCTTGAACTCCTCCTCGAACGAGTGGCGGATGACGAAGACCACCTTGCCGAAGCCCGCGCGGATGGCGTCCTCGATGCTGTAGTCCATGATGATTTCGCCGTGGGGACCCACGCCGTCCATCTGCTTCAGTCCGCCATAGCGGCTGCCCATGCCGGCAGCCAGAACAAGTAATGTAGGTTTCATAATGCTTTCTGTTTAATCTATTGTTTCTATTTGTATTCTATCGTTTTTTCTTGAAAAATTCCTTCACCAAGATCCCGCATTCCTCGCTCCTGACGCCGCCCTTGACTTCGGTCTTCGGGTGTAGCATCCCGCGTCCCAATCGCTCGAAACCTCTCTTCTCGTCGGACGCCCCGTAGACAATCCTCTCCACCTGGCTCCAGCCCAAAGCTCCCGCACACATTACGCAAGGCTCCAGCGTCACGAAAAGAGTGCATCCCGTCAGGTATTTAGCCCCCAGGTGCTCTGCCGCCGCCGTGATGGCCAGCATCTCGGCATGTGCCGTCACGTCGTGCAGCAACTCTGTCTGATTGTGGGCGCGGGCGATCACTTTCTCGCCTGCCACCACCACCGCACCCACGGGAATCTCTCCCTCGGCCTCGGCTTTACGCGCCTCGCGCAGGGCCTCGCCCATGAAGTAGTCGTCGTCAGGCTGCAATATTCCCATATCTCTCGATTCTTAGTCCTCAATCAGTCGCGCTCGAACAGACCGGAGTCCATTTTCTCGAAGTGCGTCGTGCTGCTCATGATGGTCAGCACGCCGTTGCGCATGAAGCTTTCGAGCGACGGCAGGATGCCCGTTGCCAGCGGCTGGTATTCGTGCACGCTCTTCCAATCGATGTGTCCCTTCAGCAGTGTCGAATAGCCTTCCGGCAGGGTCTCTGTCTCGAAAATCAGTGTCAGCAGTCCGCTCTCGGGCTCGAACATGTAGTAGCGCTCATACATTGCCGGGCAGTTCACCTTCACCACCTGCAACGGTTCTCCCTTGAGAGTTGTCGTTCCGTTCCATGTCAGGGTGGCCCCTTTGGCACGCCATCCGTAGAGGGGTCCGCGGAAGTCGTAGCCCTGCAGCCGTTCCGCGAAGTTGTCGCGGTCGGTGCTCTCCCAGCTCTTGAGCGATTCCACATAGTAGCGGAACCGGTCTTTGCCGTTGCTCACCAATCCCGTCTCCAGTTTTCCCCGGTTCCACACCTCTACGCGGAATTTCTCCGGCGCGGCATACCAGCGCCGCATCCAGATGGTGTCTTTCTCGCCGTAGAAGGTGATGGCAGTCTCCATCACCAGCAGGCTGTCCTGGGGCAGGCCGTCGATGTTGAGCAGCGCCAGGTAGCGCTCCACCACCGTCTGAGCCGTGTCGCTCAGCAGGTCTTCGTGGTTCTGCCCCCAGCCGGCCATTGGCGCCAGCAGCATAAAAAGCAATGCCAGTTTTTTCATTTTTCTATCCAATCTATGTTTATCAGAAATTCCCCTTGTCGAACGGGAATGTCAATTTCTCCACCTTCTCCTTGCGGAGGATTTTCACCTGCATCGCCACGCCGAAGCGTCGGCCCAACTCTTCGATTCTTCGCTCGACGTCGTCGCTCTCGAGGATGCCTTGCAGGTCCTTGAAGGTGAGTTGCATGTTCGCCAGGCGGCTCAGGTCTTTGTAGTCGCCTTTCTGGTAGCGGTTCATCAGCGGCACCCGCACCCACACCGAGTCGGCCGTCGCCAGGGCGCGTCCCACCTCGATGAACTTGTTCACGCTGCACCATATCTGCTTGTCGCGCTCCATGCGCACCTGTCCGCTCACGCTCATGCCGTCCACCGTCCCGTTGAAGGTCATCACCGTGTAGTCGTGGCGCTCTTCCTGCTGTGGGGTGGGCTCGACGATGCTCTTGGTCCCGCGGCATCCCGCAACGACCATCGCCGCCAGCAGCATGATATATACAACACATCTCCTCATGATTCTTGATTCTTCAGTCTTACTTCTTTATTTCTTTAAGGTGCTCCCTCAGAGTCTCGCTTTTCGGGTCGAGGCTGACGGCCTTCTCCATATAGGGCAGTGCTTCGCTGTCGCGCCCCATCAGATGGAGAATCCAAGCGTAGGTGTCGAGGCTGTTGGCGTTGTCGGGCTGAGCCTCGATGGTGCGGCGGCTCATGCGTTCGGCTTTTTCCAGCTCGGTGTTTTGCTCGGCCAGGTGGTAGGCGTAGTTGTTGAGGGTCTCCATGTCGTCGGGCCGCAGCGACAAGCAGCGCTCATAGCTCTTCCATGCCTTGTCGTATTGCCCCGTGCGGTAGTAGGCCTCGCCCATCAGGCCGTAGGTCTCGGCCTCGAGGTATCCTTTGGTGAATCCCCAGCGCTCGGCCGTCTGCAGTTCCTTGAGGGCTTCGTCGTAGCGCTCCTTCACGAGGGCCGACTGAGCCAGCAGGAAGTGCGGCAGCGTGTGTACCGGGAAGAGCTGTGCCGCACGCCGCGCATAGTGTTCTATTTTGGCCTCGTTGCCGGGGCCGCTCGCCAGGCTCACCAGCAGGAGTTCCCACACCTCGTACATGCTGCTGTCCTTGCCCAGTGCCGTCTCAAATTGGCGCGCCGCCTCTGCATAGCGCTCCTGGTTGAAGAGCACGTTGCCGTAGAAGGCGGCAAACTCGGTGCTGTCCTTGCAGCCCTCCATGGCCTTGTCCATCAGGCGGAACGTCGTCTGCCGCCGCGAACCGAAGAATTCCTCGTTGGTGTAGAAGGAACCCAGGATCTGCAACTTGCTCTTGCTGTCGAGGGCACGGTTGTCGAAGGCACGCACCATCTCGCTGTCGGCTTCGGCAGCTTTGCCCAGGGCTTTGTAGTATTCAGCCAGTTGGATGTGGATATAGGGGTCGTCGGGGTCGGCGGCAACAATGCGGTCGTAGTAGGTCTTGGCTTTCGCATAGTTCTTCTGTTGCATGTGCATCTCGGCCAGGATGGCCTGGTAGCGTTTCTCCTGCGGCATGGCTTCGGCCAACGCCTCGACCTCTTTCATGGCTTTGTCGGGTTTGCCGGCGGCGTTCCACAGCTTCTGTTTCTGAAGCGAGATGGGCTCGGTGACGCCAATTTGCTTCTCCACGCGGTTCAGCGCTTCGACGGCCCGTGGCAGGTCGCCGGCGGCGATATAGGCGTTCGACAGCTCGTAGTAGTATTCCAGTGTCTCGGGATGGCTCTTGACGATGGCTTCCCAATTGGTGGTCAGCCCCTTGGTGTCGCCTTTCGCCTGCTGGCACTGCGCCAGCGCCAAACGGTACCACACGTTGTCGCCGTTCAGTGTCACGGCGCGCCAGGCACAGGACTCGGCGCTGTCTATCCATCCGCGGGATCCCAGCAGCTGGCTCATGCCGTACCATGCTGCCGCACATTCGGGGTGCTTCGCCACTACACGGCTGTAGGCCTCGAGAGCCTCGCCCGTGCGGCCGCTCTCTTGCAGCGACAGTGCGTCGATGAGCATGCCGTCGGCCTCGAGTTCCTCCTCGGTCACCTCCTTGATGGGCGGACGCTCGTAGCGTCCGCGGCTGTCAACGGCAACCTTCTTCCCGCCGCCGCAACTCCACAGCAGCGCCATTGCCACAACCCACAGGATGATATTTCCCTTTTTATATGTATACATTATATCTTTATTTTTCCCGATAGCGTCTCCCCAATCTTCCGGGGATGTCTTTTTTTTACTCCTAAAACAACTCAAAAACCCTTTTTTTATTGTGTCAGTGGCCGCAAAAAACCGCAAAAAACCCCATGATATCAACCCCCTGCCTCCCGGGTGCCCCTTCCGGGAGGGGGGTGGATGCCGCGGTGGGAAGGGTAGAGGAGACTCATGGCCGCTGGCGGATGGTTAAAAAAACAAAAAAAAATTGTCATGTAAAAAAAAAGTACTATATTTGCATCGTAAAATATAGTGTGGAATAGTGTACTTGGATGATTTAAACCGCTGGAAAATAATTGATTGAAAAAAAGTAATATTAACCATCAAAAAACAACAACCATGAAAAAAGCATTATTGGCTCTTGGTTTTGCTATGTGCAGCACCTTCGCTTTTGCACAAACGCAATCCACCCTCAGCCCGGACAGAATGCTCCGTACTGAGAAAATCCCCACTTCGAGCGTGGACGCCCAGAAGGAGGTTGACTACAAGGCTTCCATCTTCACCAAGGATTCGCAGCTCGACACTCTCCGTACCTTCTCATTCAGCAGCACTGATATGAGTGACATCACCTTTGGCACCATCACCGGCAGCGACCACATCAATGTTGATGGTCACGACAGCATCTTCAACCGTGATGCCCACAGCATCCCCGGTTCGCAGAGCTGGGCCGCTTGGAAGCGTTATGCTGACTCCGCCGACCTCGTTGCCAACTTCGCTACCGATTATCCCACCTGGATCAACCGCCTTTTCTTCGGTGCCTCCGCTAACGCCTCGACTCCCGATGAGTACTCCTGGCTCCTTCAGCGCATGAAATCTTCCTACAACGATGGTTTCATGGTGTTTGCTTATGACAACAACAACGGTCAGGGCAACATCGGTAACGTCAACGTCTACATGGAGCTCCCCGTCGTTACCCGTACCGACGCCCACCATGTTGTGGCCGTCAGCGTCAGCCAGTTCTACTACAGCTTCTATGACCAGTGCTTCGTCGACTATCAGATTGGTACCACTTGGTACACCCGCGAAATCAACGTCAACGGTATCGACGTTGAGGTCAACAGCACTGCTGCCTACAAGGCTCGCTTCGTCATGCCTTACAACCTCGTCGACCAGGCCAACATCAAACTTCGTATCCGCGTGAGCGCTCAGAAGTATGCTGCTTATGGTTATGCTTGGTTCCTCGACGATGTGGCCGTTATCAACGACCTCCGTGCCGAGTCGTGGGAGTTCCACCGCGGTTCCGCCCTCGACGGTCTCTATGGCATGATCCCCCAGAACATGACCATCCCCGTGACCTACGGTATCCATGTCCGCAACACCAACATCTCTGACATTAACAACGCTCGCCTCGTCATCACCAACGCTCCTGCTGGTGGTTCCTTCACCACTGTCGCCGAAGGCACCCCCTTCACCCTGGTCTCTGGCAACACCACGAAAGACTATAAGATGTATATCAACGAGCGTGGTTTCATGTGCACCACCAACCGCGACGACACCCTCTTCGACTGGGGTGCCCACAGCATGCTTGGCCAGTTTGAGAACTACGGCAACCAGGGTGCCCTCACCGGTGGCTACCAAGGCCGTTCGCTCAACACCAGCACCCTTGGCCCCAATTTCTATGCCATCAAGGCTCAGGGCGGCACCGGTCTGGTTACCGAACTCGACACTGTTCTCTACACTGTTTCCGACTACTTTGAGTTCACTGAGGCCGCCGACTCCAACCGTATCGACGGTTACCGTTGGGCTCGCGACAATGGTCTGATTCCCCGTGGATCCATCTTCAAAGTTGGTTTCAATGCCGACCACTATCTCGATGCTGACGACGAAGCCGAGCACGTCTTCAATGCCGGTTACGGCGTCTTCCTGCGTTATGTCACTGGTAGCGAGGTTCCCAATGACTTCGTCTTCCGTGGCGTTGAGTACATCCCCCACACCACCCTCCAGAATCAGGCTGGCGAATTCGTCGATGGCAACATGGCTACCGATGACTATGTCCTGGTGCCCATCATCTATGAAGAGGTGGCCGACGGTGAAGGTGGCCTCGACTGGGTCGAGCTCCCCTGCGGTATCGCTGGTTCCGCCTATAAGATTACTCCCGACGCTGTCAGCAACCTGCCTCAGACCTATGCCCTCCCCGGCAGTGAGTCTAACTACAGCGCTGTCAACATCCAGTTCCCCGACCAGCCCCGTCTGAAGAAGAACACCGCCTACCTCTTTGGCTATCAGCTCAACGAGGATGCTCAGTTCGCCGTTGCCAAACAGCAGTGGGGTTATGTCGAAGATGGTCAGACCGTCCGTTACAACGCCAATGAGGCTACCGCCCCCTACTATCGTCAGAACAGCCCCATCATGCCTCTCGAGGTTCTGGTGTATGACTACTCCGGTACCAACAGCAGCGGAAGCCACTGGATCTATGGCTGGAACATTGACAACTATCCTATGATTCGCCCCATCGTTGGTACTCCTCAGGCTCTGCCCACCGTCTCCGTGCGTGCTGAGAACTGCACCAACAACAATATGGATACCCTCGGTGTCACCGTCGAGCGCGGTACCGATAACCTCTGCCATGGTGCTGCCGATGTCGCTATCGGTTCCAACCAGAGCTTCGATATCTATCCTATCGGAGAGCACAGCGTTATCACCGCTATCAAGGTTAACGGTCAGACCGTTCCCGAGTATGTCCAGGGTGGCGATGTGCCCGATGGCAACATGTACATTGTTGCTTCCGAGGACAACGTGATGGAGCACCGCCACGGTGGTGAGTATTCCATCCTCGACCGCTATGCCTACACTCTCCACATCAATGGCATCGCTGACAACGCTGACGGCTATGTGATTACCGCCGAGTACAGCTGGGAGCCTTGGGATCTCTCCGGCATCGACCCCGTTGCCCCCGAGTCCTATCTCCACCTCTCGCCCAACCCCGCCACCAACTCTGTTAAGCTCGACATCGCCGGTGTCACCGGTATGGTCAACTGCAGCATCATTGACATGAGCGGCCGCGTGGTTTACAATGCCAACATCAACGCTGAGGTCGAGACGACCCTCAACGTCAGCAGCATGCCTGCCGGCGCCTACTTCGTCCGCGTCACCAACGACACCTTCAGCAAGATTGAGAAACTCATCATCAAGTAAGTTTTCACTTGATACTAAAAAAGGCTCCCAAATCGGGAGCCTTTTTTTTGTATGGTGTTCTCCGCCTTCGGCGGAAGCCCCTAATGGAGGCTTTCTTTACAATACGTTGCCCAGCTGCTCTTTGATTTTCTCGAGCTCGTCTTTCATCTCGACGACAATCTTCTGAATGCCGGCATGGTTGGCCTTGGAACCGGTGGTGTTGATTTCGCGCCCCATCTCCTGAGCCACAAATCCGAGTTTCTTGCCACAGACGGGCTCGACGGCCATGGTCTGGCGGAAGTAGTCGATGTGTTTCTGCAAGCGCACCTTCTCTTCAGTGATGTCGAGTTTCTCGAGGTAGTAGATGAGTTCCTGCTCGAAGCGGTTCTCGTCGATGTCCTTGACGGCGGCATCGGCCATGTAGCGTTTGATGCGCTCCTTGGCAGTGTCGATGCGCTCACCTTCCAGGGCGGGAATCTGGCGCAGCTTCTCCTCGATGAGGTCTACATGTTTGTGAAAGTCGACCTCGAGGACACTGCCTTCATGGCTGCGGAATTGGTCGCAGAGGTCGATGGCGCGCTGCAAGTCGGCACTGACCATGGTCCACTGTTCGTCGCTGATTTCATCGTTGGCCGCGCTGCTCCATATATCGTTCATGGAGACGATGGTGTTGAAGAGCGCTGAACGGCTGTCGGGGTTGATAGCTGCGAGTTCGTCGGCAGTCTGGCAGAGCGCGTTGAAGCGTGCGATGACGAGGTCATGGTTGAAGGTGGTGGTGTCGGTGTCGGTGGACTCTTCCGAAAGGATGCATTCCACCTTGCCGCGCTCCAACCGGCCCAGCATGGCGCGGATGTCGAGTTCGCGAGAACGATAGGCTGCGGGAACCTTCACAATAAGGTCAAGCTGCTTGCTGTTGAGGGTTTTGATTTCTATGTTCAGTTTCTTGTCGCCAAAGACAGACTGTACTTTGGCATAGCCGGTCATTGATTTCATATATGTTTTATTTTAGTTTTTTCCATCCGGGGGTGGCATAGGTGGCCATGGTGCCGCAGGAGTCGTAGATGAAGAATACAGCGTCGGTGCCGGGCCCTTGGGGATTGTCGGCAATGAAGTTTTTGGCTCGTTCGAGCCCCATGACCATATAGGCTGTGGCCATGGCGTCGGCCAGCCAGCATTCCTTCTCGACGACGGAGACACTGAGAAGTGAGTGGGTGACAGGACGGCCGGTGGAGGGATCGATGGTGTGGGAGTATTTCACGCCGTCCTTTTCATAATATTTGCGGTAGTTGCCCGAGGTGACGACGGAACGGTCGACGAGGGGTATGGCAATGTCCACGACAGGAGCACTGATGCTGTCCTCGGCAGGACGCTCGATACCCACTTTCCACGGCTTTCCGTCGGCTTTGCGGCCATGGGCTATCACTTCGCCACCGATATCGACGAGGTAGCTCTCGATGCCTTGAGAGGCAAGGAAATGGGCCACGAGGTCGGAGGCGTATCCTTGGGCGATGGCGTTGAAGTCGAATTCGGTGTCAGGGTTTTTGGTCAGGTGGCGGTTGTCGAGGGTGACCTCGGCATGGGCGGCCTGCAGCATGGCGGCGAGTGCGGTGCTGTCGGGTTCACTGCGTTGCTTGAAACTGAAGCCCCAGGTTTGTACGAGACGACCCACACGGCAGTTGAAGGCCCCGTCGGTGTAGTGCTCGATAGCGAGGGAGTTGCCGAGGAGTGTGTAGAGGATGTTGTCGAGGCTGTCGGTGAGGTTGGCGTTGATGCGTCGCAGGAGTGAACTGTCGACCCAGAGGGAGGCCGAGAGGTCGAAGGCGTCGAGGAGGGAGTCGATTTGGGGCTGGAAGTTCCGCTGCTGCGCGTCATAGTATTGGATACTGTAATAGGTTCCCTGGGCTTGTCCGAGGAACTGCATGGGCGACGGCTGGTGGCAGGAGACGAGGAAAGCGACGACTGCCACTGCTACCAAAAAGCGTCCGGCACCGTGGTGCCGAACGCTTCTGTTTTTTAAGTATCTATTCATTATTTATTGACAATGAATGTGCGGGTGGCTTTGGTGCCATTGCCGGTGAGGATCTGCATGGTGTAGTGGCCGGTGGCCAGGGCTCCGAGGTCGAGCTGGGTGGCGGCGGCGTTGATGTCGTTGCGGACGATGACCTGCTGACCAAGGGTGTTGTAGATGACAATCTGACTGAGACCTTCGGAGCTCTCAACATTGAGGTAGCGGCTGGCGGGGTTGGGGTAGAGGTTGACGTTGAGGGTCTCCACCTCGTCGATGCCCACATGGCAGGTGACGGTAATCCAGTTGTTGGCGGTGCAACCCTTGTTGCTGGTGGTCTCGAGGTGCACGTCGGTGTTGCCGTTAATGGTGAGGGTGACGTCCTTGGCGGTGCTGAAGGGAGTGCTCTCGTTGTTCTTGAACCACTTGTAGGTGTTGTGGTCGGCGGCGTTGTCGACGGCGGAGAGGGTGGCGATGTTGGTGGAGTCGGGGTTGAGGTGCCAGTTGCCTTCGATGGTCACTTCGGGGGTGTAGTTGATGGTGAGGTTCAGGCGGCCAATGGAGTCGCAACCTTCGGCATTTTGGATGCTGTCGAGGGTGATGGTCTGGGTGGTGGTGGTGGTGTAGGTCTCGTTGGTGAAGGGCCAGAGGTAGCTGTCGCAAGCGGTGATATTGTAGTCTTTGTAGGATTTGTGCTTGACAGTTATGTCGAGGTGGACGATGGTGTCGTAGCAGTTCTTCTGGGTGCGAAGGCTGCGGATGAGGGTGGTGTCGACACTCTCGGTGAATGTATGGGCAGTACCGAAGGAGAGGACGAAAGCGTCGCAGACGGTGGTGTCAATGACTTCGGGGTGCTCGCGATGCTCGGGAGTGAGGATGGTGAGGTCAAGGGTGTGGTAGGTCTTGCAGCCAGTGTAGAAGTGGGTGGAGTAGAGGGTGTCGCCGTTCTCGTCGGTGTCATAGATACCGCTTGCGTTGTAATAGCCGTGGTCGCGAGGACCACTGCCGGAACGTGCGTCGAAGCTATAGGTGTAATCTTCGCAGGCGGTGACGGTGACGGTGTCGTGGTTGTCAACGATGGTCAAGGCGAGGTGGCGGTTTTCTATGCAGGTGGAGGTGGTGTCGGTCACAGTGTAGACGCCATCCTCGGTGTAGGCGATGTTGTTGACAGTCCAACGGTAGAGACCGCAGCTCTCAACGAAGGAGGTGTCATGCTGGACTCCGGTGAAAGAAGTGATGCGGATGGCCATGAGGCTGTCGCAGCCACCAACGGTGGTGGTGCCGATGCCGTAGAAGACCTCGTTGGTGTCACCAAAGGTATAGGTGGTGCCGAGCCATTGCACACGGCAACCACCCTCGATGTCGCGAACAACAGTGTTGGCGGTGTCGAGGAAACTGTTGACGATGGTAAGGTCGACGACATATGCGTGGCAGTCGGTGGTGGCGGTGGCTGTGTCGACATGGGTATAGGTGCCACTGGTGGTGAGCGTGTCGCCGTGGAAGATGTATCTGTCGCAAGCGGTGACGGTCTCATGGGTGGTGTCGGCATTGTTCAAGGTGATGTTGACCCTAACGATGGTGTCGCAGCCACGGGCGGGGGTAATGGTGTCGAGGAAAGTGCCTTCTTCGGTCCAGGTCTTGTGGTTCCAGAAGACAACGCAGTTGCCCGATATCTCACGGACATTCACGGTGTCGTAGTTGCGGTCCAGCATGGTGAGGTTGAGTACATAGGTGGTGTTGGTGGTGTCACCAGGCTTCTGGTAGAGAACGACGGTGTCGTTCGTGTACTCAACACTGTCAACAGTCCACAGGAATTTGCTGCAGACCGTGGTGTCGGTGGTTACTAACTGGCCGGACTTGTTCTGGCCGATAGCCATAGGCATGCATGCAATAGCCAATAACAGACTCAATAATGCTTTTTTCATCTTGTTAGTGTGTATTTTTATTTATTATTATTCTTATTTGTTTTTATATATTCTTTTGTTATATAGTTTGTTGCGCCGACAAAAGTATTATCCTTGCCGTTAGGAACAACATGCAAAGATAACACTTTTTTTCGGAATGAACAGAATTTTGTTGAAAAAACTGTTTTTTTTTAAGATTTTAACACCAATTCGGCGATGTTTTCCACGTGTTGGGTGTGAGGGAACATGTCGACGGGCTGTATGCGTCGCACTTCGTAGCGGTCGGCGAGCATCTGCAGGTCGCGGGCCTGGGTGGCGGGGTTGCAGCTGACGTAGACGATTTTGCGTGGCGCCGTGGCGAGGAGTTGGGTCACCACCTTCTCGTGCATGCCGGCGCGTGGGGGGTCGGTGACTACCACGTCGGGTCGGCCATTGGCAGCGATGAATTCTTCGGTGAGCACCTGCGCCATGTCGCCGGCATAGAAGCGGGTGTTGCCGAAACCGTTGAGGAGGGCGTTGGCTTTGGCGTCGGCGATGGCCTCTTCGACATATTCGATGCCCACTACTTGACGACATTTGTCGGCCAGGAACAGAGCGATGGTGCCAGTGCCGGTGTAGAGGTCGTAGAGGGTGTCGGTGGGCTGTAGCTCGGCCAGTTCGGCCACGAAACTGTAGAGACGCTGCGCCTGGGCCGAGTTGGTTTGGTAGAACGACTTGGGATTGATGATGAACTTCAGTTCGCGGCCGCCGTTGTAGCCCTGCATGTGCTCCTCGATGTGGTCGCTGCCCCGGTAGGTCACCACGGTCTGGTCGTTATAGGAGTCGTTCATCTTGGTGTTGACGATATACTGCAAAGAGGTGATCTGCGGGAACTTGTCAGCCAGCATGTCGAGCAAGGGGAAGAGCCGCTCGTGGTCGTCGTTGGCCACAATGACGATAACCATCCAGTGGCCTGTCGAGGTGTTGCGGACGACGAGGTTGCGCAGGAAACCCGTGTGGTTGCGTATGTCATAGAAGTCGAGGTCGTGGGCCTCGGCATAGTCGCGCACGGCGAGACGTATCTGGTTGCTTGGGTCGGCCTGCAGGGCGCAGTGCTCGATGTTGAGAACCTTGTCGAAGAGCTGCGGAATGTGGAACCCTAAGGCACCTCGTGAGGGCAAAGCGTCGCCCGAGGCAATCTCCTCGGCAGTGCGCCACGCTTTGGTCGAAAAGGTGAATTCCAGCTTGTTGCGATAGTAATAGATGCTCTCCGAACCACAGATGGTACGCATGCCGGAACAGTCGACATTGCCCAATCGCTCGAGGTTGTCGCGCACCTGGCGCTGCTTGGCCTCCAGTTGGGAAGCGTAGTTGAGTGTCTGCCACTTGCAGCCACCGCAGATGCCGAAATGGGGGCAGCGGGTCTCCACTCGGAGGTCGGAGTAGTGGTGAAACTTCACGGCGCGTCCTTCGGCATAGCTCTTTTTCTTCTTGTAGAGCTGGATGTCGACAACATCGCCCGGCACGACAAACGGCACAAAAACCACCAGTCCGTCGACCTTGGCCACGGCCATGCCCTCGGCGCCTGCGTCGCTAATCGTGATGTGCTCCAACAGCGGCAATTCTCTGTTTCTTCTTCCCATGATGATTCTGTTTTTGAGGTGTATAAATAAAAAAAGAAGTATCCTCAATACTTCTTTTTCCTTTGCAACGCCTTTCTGTTCTCCATGCTTGTGGAGGACCTGTTTAGCGCTCGTCAGAAACGGTCAGTCTCTTTCTGCCTTTTCTGCGGCGGGCGGCCAGCACTTTTCTACCGTTGGCGGTAGACATTCTCTTGCGGAAACCGTGCTTGTTTGCTCTTTTTCTCAGCGAAGGTTGGAATGTTCTTTTCATTTTAAGCTATATTTTTTGTTTCTTTTTTCTTCTTGTTTTTTTCTCAAAACGACCCTCGTTTTCGTCAAAATTGAGTTTGCAAAAGTACACAATTTTTTTGAATTGTTGATAAAAATTTCTTCCCCAAAAAACTTTTTTGCATTTAAATTGCTGTCTGTCAATAAAAAAAGCAATAAAAATAAATTCTTTTTTTTCTGTTTAAAAAATTATTTGTACATTTGCAAATCCAATTTTCAGTCTAAAAAGTTGTTAATTGGAGCATAATTAGTGAAGTTAGAAATCGAAAAAAACAACATCGGATATGGACAAAAAACAGTTTATCGACATGACGGCAGCCCCCGAGCGGTTCTCCTCGCAGGACCGTGGGTGGCTCAAGGCCATGCTGGCCAAGTATCCTTATTCCTCTGTTGTCAGCACCTTGGCGCTGTTGGCCGATCATGCCTTCGGTTATGACACCCCCGTCGAGCGTCGCGCCGTGGCCCTCTCGGTTTGCAACCCTGCTGTCCTCGACGGCCTGATGGCCGGTGCCGTTACCGCTACTGCCACTCCCGCTCCCGCTCCCCAGAATGTTGTCGACACGAACTTCGACATCCTGTCGGAAATCAACACCTTCCAGGAGGTCTCTTTCAAGACCGCTCCCAAGAGTGTCATCCTGTCCAATTTTTTGCAAGTCGACCCCTCCGAAGAGAAAAAAACCAATCCCAAAGCTCCTGCCGGCAGCGATGTTGATGATAAAAAAAGCCTAACACCCGATGTTTCGTTAGGCACTGAAACACTTGCTGTTATACTTGAAAAGCAGGGCCGCTACGACAAGGCTTTGGCAATTTATAAGAATTTATTGGCTCATAATCCCGAAAAAAGTAGTATTTTTGCACCCCGAATTGAGAGACTGACATCATTAATAAATAGTAAATAAATTACAAAAAAATATGCTGTATAACATCATCGTAATCCTGATTATCATCATCTGCGTTTTGCTCGCATTGGTTGTGCTTGTCCAGAATTCCAAAGGTGGTGGCCTTGCCGCCAACTTCTCTGCTCCCACCCAGGTGCTGGGTGCCCGCCAGTCGGCCGACTTCATTGAGAAGGCTACCTGGTGGCTCGCCGGTCTCCTCGTGGCTCTCAGCCTGATTGCTACCATCAGCATCCACCGTGGACAGACTACCGATCCTCTCAAGTCTGAGGTGAAGGTTGCCGACTACAGCCCCGTGCAGCAGGCTCCCGCCGCCCCCGCCGCCATGCCCGCCACAGCCCCGGCTCCCGAGGCCGACCAGCAGTAAGTCGTGGCTACTTCAGGCTTCGGGCCGGTTGTCCAAAAACTCATATTATCCCACTTTCCACACGACCCAACGTGTGGTCAGTGGGATGCTTGTGCCGCTATGGCACGTTTCCTTTACGACAGCGACCCTCGTTCGGCTTTCCTGTTGAAAGGCTATGCCGGCACCGGCAAGACCTCCCTCGTCTCCGCCCTCATCCAGACCCTCCCGTCGCTGCGCGTCAACTCCCTTTTGCTGGCGCCCACTGGTCGCGCCGCCAAGGTCATCTCCTCCTATGCCGAGCGCCCGGCCTACACTATCCACAAGAAAATCTACATGACTGTCACCGACTCCACCGGAGCCGTGCGTACAGTCCGCGCCGTCAACAAGCATGCCTATACCCTTTTCATCGTCGACGAGGCGTCGATGATAGGCCTCGAGCCTACCTCTTCGCGCCAGAGCCTTCTCGAGGATCTCATCGACTATGTCTACGACGGCAACCATTGCCGCCTGATGCTCATCGGCGACAGCGCCCAGCTGCCGCCCGTGGGACAGAGTGAGAGCCCCGCCCTCGACGAGCGCTACCTTTCGGCCGCTTTCTCGCTCAATGTCCTCTCGGCCGAGCTCACCGAGGTGGTGCGTCAGCGCCAACTCTCCGGCATCCTCTCCGGCGCCACTGCCCTGCGCGGCCAGATTGCCACCCTTCCGGGCGGCGACGAGGCCTCCTTGCCCCTTTTCAACCCCAACGGCACAGACGTTATCCGCCTCGCCGGCGAGGACCTCATGGAAACCCTCTTCCGCGAGTATGGCGACTTCGCCCTCGACCAGGTGGTGGTCATCTGCCGCTCCAACAAGCGTGCCAATCTCTTCAACCAGGGCATCCGCAACAGTGTCCTTTTCCGCGAGGAGGAGGTCAATGCCGGCGACTATCTCATGGTGGTGAAAAACAACTATTTCTGGCTCGACGAGGAGAGCACCATAGGCTTCATTGCCAACGGCGACATCGTCGAGGTGCTCAGTGTGCGCCATGTGCAGGAACTCTATGGTTTTCGTTTTGCCGACGCCACGGTACGTTTCGTCGACTATCCCGACGAGGAACCGCGCGACTGCAAGTTGCTTCTCTCCACGCTCTATTCCGAGTCGCCCTCGCTCACTGGCGAGGAGTCCAATACCCTGTTCTCCAATGTTATGGAGGACTATGCCGACCTGCCGCACAAGGCCGACCGCCTGCGCGAGCTGCGCCGCAATCCCTATTACAATGCTTTGCAAGTGAAATTCGCCTATGCCCTGACGTGCCACAAGACCCAGGGCGGCCAATGGCGCACGGTTATTGTCGACCAAGGCTTCCTGCCGCCCGACATGAAACTCGACCGTGAATATCTGCGGTGGCTCTACACTGCTTTCACGCGAGCCACCGACAGGGTCTATCTGCTTAATTTTGAATCCCGTTTCTTCGCCGGGGATTGATTCTCGAACCCTACTGGGCCGAGAAAACGGGGTTGGCGTACATCTTGAGGAAAAGTTGCTGGCAATCGCCTTGAGGCAGCTGGTTCATGCGCTGCAGGAACATGTTCTTGGTCTCGGCCGAGTAGTAGCGCTGGCGGTGCTGGTTGGTGCCGGTCAGCATGTCGTAGGCCAGGTAGTTGGTGGGCATCAGCTTGTAAAGTTTCTGGATGCGACGGTCGAGCACTTTGGCCACATGCTCGGCCAGGTCTTTTTTGCCAGCCTCCTGCTCGCCTGAAAGCTCGGCGGCGGTCAGCGGCTTGCCTATCGACAGGTGGATATGTCCCTTGGGAGCTATGATTCCGGTGGTTACGCTGTTGGTATCCTCGCCTTCCACCTTGTGGTACTCGCCCAATGAGCGTTTGTACAACTCGGTGGCTTTCAGCAAGTCGCAGGGGTCCCATTCGTACGAGATGGCCATGGGGATGATATTGAGGTCGGCCAGGGCCTGGTCGGCGGGTTTCTCGCTGCCGAGGGTGAGCATCTTGATGATGGCGGGTGCCGTGGAGTCGATACCGTCCTTGCTGCGGCCGTTTTTCTGCGCTATCCACACCGACTGGCGCTTGTCGACAATCAGGTGATGGAGATATTGCGACAGGTGCTGCAGGCTGCGGTAGAAAGCACGCGGATTGCCGCCGCCGCGTTCCATCTGGACGAGCTTGTTGCTCAGGAACAGGTCGCGCAGCAGAGGGCTCTCCATCAGGTTGTTGCCAAAGACGATATAGGAGGTGTCGCGCTGGCGGTCGATGAGCTCTTTCTGGAGCAGGAAGGCGTCGAGGGTGATGTCGCGGTGGTTGGATATGTAGAGGCAGGGCCTGTCGCGACGGATATAGTCGAATCCCGAGCAGGTGAAGCCCTGCGAGGTGGTCTTGATGATGCGGCAGATGGCGTCATACATGAAAGTAGTTTGCAAGTCTTTGACGGTCTGCACGCTGCGTAGTTGTTTCATCGAATCCTCCACAGGGACCTCGGGGTAGATGAAACGCAGAATCTGCGGGATGAGGCTCCACTGGGAGATACGTCCGATGGCCTCGCGCAATTCGCTGTCATTGTAGGGTCTTATGTCGTCGAAAAGGTTGGTTTCCATTAGAATACGTTGTCGATAAGGTAGTCGATTTCTGTCTTGGGGTCGGCGCCTTCGTAAAGGACGTGGTAGACGGCTTCCACTATGGGCATCTCGTCGGCCTTGCCGGTCATCAGGCCCAGTTCGTGGTAGTTCTTGGCCGAGAAATAGCCTTCGGCAATCATGCCCATCTCGGCAAAGATGTCCTCGAGCTTTTTGCCTTTGGCCACTTCCTCGCCCAGGCGGCGGTTGCGGCTGTGCTTCGACCAGCAGGTCACCATCATGTCGCCCAGATACCAGTTGTCGACGATAGAGGTCTGCTGCGAGCCGTAGAGCCTCGTCAGGCGCCCCGTTTCACGCATGGCGGCACTCACCATCACAGCGTTGAGGTTGTCGCCGTAGCCCAGCCCCTGGCACATGCCGGCGCAGATGGCGTAGATGTTCTTCGTGAGGCCTATGCGCTCCACCACCCAGATGTCGGTGGTGTGGGTGGTGTGGAGGTAGGGACAGCGCATCATCTGCTCCACCTCGATGGCCAGCGTCGGACTATTCGACGCCATGGTGAGGAAGGTCGGCATGCAGCGGCTCGCCTCTTCGGCGTGCGTCGGCCCGCTGATGACGCAGATGTCGTTCTTCTTGATTTTGAAGGTCGTCTCGAGGTATACCGACACGCTGGTGCGCTTGTCGGGGATGATGCCTTTGATGGCCGAGATGAATTTCTTGCCTTTGTAGGCCGATTTGGGGAGGGTCTCCAGCACGTTGGCGATGTAGGCCGAGGGGGTCACCAGAAACAGGTAGTCGCTCTCTGCCACCACCTTGGACAGCTCGCCGCTGATGTTCAGCCGCGAATGGTCGAGTTGGACAGTGGGCAGGTATTTGGGGTTGCGCCCCTCGCGCTCCAGCCCTTCGCGCACCTCGTCGCTTCTCACCCACCAATTGACCGTCCGGTCCTCCTGCTCAAGCAGTATTTTTACAATTGCAGTGGCCCATGTGCCACTTCCAATCACTCCTATCATTTTTATATATAACTGTTATACAATGGCATATAGCCATTGAGTGCTTTAGGTTTTAAATGCAAAGATACGAATCTTCTTTCACATTTTATAACATAATTATGTTAAAATCCGTTAATACTAAACCGCCACGGCGGCAAAAAGTGGCATCAACTCTTTCCCATCGCCTTCCCTTCCCCTTGCCTCCTCCTTGCCATCGCCCTCGGCAGTGGGTGATGGTAGGGCGGTGGCAGGGCGGTGGAGGGGCGACGAGACGCGGCAGGTCGCTGTCGGGTAGTATGAGGGTGTTTTGTATCTGGTTTGTGCTCAGTGGTTTATGTTTGGTTGTTGATAATTTTTTAATTTTTTGCTTGACAAGGGACACTTTTAGGATTATATTATATATATGTTGAACATTAAAAATTGAATAGAAAGTATGGCAAAGCAAACATTTGGAATTTTAGACGGTTATTGCGGGACGGTGGGTCCCGTCATCGGCTATCAGTGGCGCGGGCGCTGGTGCCTGCGCTCGCGGCCGCGCCATGTGCACAACCCGCAGACCGAGAGGCAGCAGGAACACCGCATGCTTTTCCGCGACATGGTGCAGATGGCGTCGCGCATGAACCATACGCTGCGCGTGGGCTTCCGCGCCGCCGCCCTCGAGGAGAAGATGACCGAGGGCAACCTCTTCGTGAAGACCAACAAGGATCTTTTTACACTGCAAGGTGTTGATTATCAACATCTGCAGGTGAGCGCCGGGCCGGTGGCGCCGGTGGCTTTCCTGCGGGCCGAGCTCGACTCCGACCTGGTGTTGCACTGCGAGTTTTCCAAGAATCCGTTGCATCTGAGTGCCTGTGGAGACGACGAGGTGAGGGTCTACGCCTATTGCCCGTCTCTGGGGCGCGGTGTGTTGTCGGCGGCAGCCTATCGTCGTAGCAAACATTTGGAAATGAGGCTCCCCGACGAGTTTGCAGGGCGAGAGCTGCACTTCTATGGTTTTGTGACCGACTATGCGCAGCGGGCGTCGGAGACGGTGTATATTTTTGTCGACAACGAGACTGTTGCCGATGCGGCTCCGGCTCCGGAGTCTCCGTCGGTGGAGGAGTGTCCGTCGGTGTTGCCGCACACGGCGGTGCAGCAGGAGGCGTGGCCTGATGTGTCGGGACCGATTGTGTGGAATGTCACTGGATGACCGTGCCGGGGGAAAAAAAGTAAGCGGACCGAGATTGTCGGTCCGCTCAACAGTTGATTTAGGCTGCTGCTCTTGGATTATTTGCCAAGGAGCTTGCTGCCGGCTTTGAATTTGGCCACTTTCTTGGCGGGCACTTTGACGGCTTTGCCAGTGCGGGGGTTCTTGGCGGTGCGGGCTTTGCGCTTCACAACGCTGAAGGTGCCGAAGCCGATGAGAGTCACTTTCTCACCTTTTTTCAGCTGTTCCTGGATGCTGTCGAAGCAAGCGGTCATAGCCTGTTTGGCGGCAACTTTGGTCATGCCGGTTTTGGCGGCCATTGCATTAACAAGTTCGGTTTTGTTCATAATGATTTGTGTTTAAGGGTTTATAATACTTTGTATTTCTTTTCGCTGCAAATGTAGCAATTTTTTTTAATACGACACAAATTTTTTTTAAATTTTTTTAAGAAATTTTTTCACTATATTTTCAAGGTCTTAGTTTCCAGCCAGTTAGTTTATTTCCACGAAGAAAATCTTCGACGGAATTTTTTCGTTTTCCGCTCATTTGCAGGCTTAAAATCTGTAGAAATCCGTCGTTTACACCGATTTTTAGCACCTTTTTTTCGTCACAAATGAGTGTTTTTGGGGAGGCCGAAGGGTCGGAAACCGCCACGGCGTCGAAGATTTTGAAGAGCACTTCTTCGCCTTGGGGGTTGACGAGGGTGAGGAGGGCGGCGGGGTAGGGCGAGAGGCCGCGGATGAAGTCGACGACCTTCTGTGCGGGTTGGTCGAAACGGATGATGCAGTCGTCCTTGAAGATTTTTGGTGCTGCGGTGGGTGTGCCTTCCTGTGGGCGCGGGGTGAGGGTGCCGTCGGCGATGCCGTCGAGGGTTTGCACGACGAGCGTGCGGCCCATGGCGGCAAGGCGGTCGTGGAGGGTGCCGGCGTTGTCGTCGGGCAGGATGGGTGTCTCGGCCTGGAGGAGGATCTGGCCTTCGTCGATCTGATGGTTGAGGAGGAAGGTGGTGACGCCGGTGACGGTGTCGCCGTTGATGATGGCGTGGTTGATGGGTGCGGCGCCGCGGTAGCGGGGGAGGAGCGAGGCGTGGAGGTTGAAGGTGCCGTGGGCGGGCATGTTCCATACCGCCTCGGGGAGCATGCGGAAGGCCACGACGACGAACATGTCGGCACCATAGGAGGCCAAATGTTCAAGGAACTGCGGGTCGCGGAGCTTCTCGGGCTGGAGGAGGGGCAGGTTGTGGTCGAGGGCATACTGCTTGACGGGGCTGAAGACGACCTTTTGTCCGCGGCCGGCCTGGCGGTCGGGGACAGTGACAACGGCGCAGACCTCGTGGCGGGGGCTCTGCATGATGGCGTCGAGGCTTTCGACGGCGAAATCGGGGGTACCGAAATAGACTATTCTCACGTTCAGAAAACTGCTTGGTCGGTGAATTGGAGCATCTTGAGGGCGGTGATGGCGCCTTCGACCCCCTTGTTGCCGTGCTGGCCGCCGGCACGGTCGAGGGCTTGCTGCATGGTGTCGGTGGTGAGGACGCTGAAGATGATGGGTTTGTGGTTGGCTAGGGCCACATTGGTGAGCCCTTGCGAGACGGCCTGGCAGATGAATTCGAAGTGGCGTGTCTCGCCCTGGATGACGCAGCCGATGCAGATGACGGCGTCGATGCTGTCGAGCTCGGCCAGGGTGTCGGCGGCATAGGAGAGTTCGTAGGTGCCGGGCACGCGGTGGACGATGATGTTGTCTTCTTTCACTCCGTGGAGGAGGAGTGTTTCGACGGCGCCTTTGAGCATGGCGTTGGTTACCTCGGGGTTCCATTCGGCCGCCACAACGGCGATGGTCCAAGGCGCGCCATTGGGCACGGAGGAGGGTGAGTAGTCGGAAAGGTTGGTCTTTTTCATTGTTATAAGGGGATTAGGGGTCTAAAAGTCTTTGGGGTTGAAGGTATAGGTGGCGGCAGCAGCGGAGGAGGTGTTTTTTCTCTTTTTCTTGGGTTCCTTGATGATGCTGTTGTCGGCTTTGTAGTCGAGACGTTGGCCCTTGCGGGGCTGGTGGATGCCGAAGTAGGTCTTGTCGAGATGGAGTCGGCGAGTGCGGAGAGAGAAGTTGTTGAAGTCGAGAATCCATTCGGGGTCGAAGGTTTGATAGAGGAAACGGCACTCGAAATGGAGGTGTGGGCCGGTGGAATTGCCGGTGGAGCCGCCGAGGCCGATGAGGTCGCCTGCGGCGACGGGTTGGTTGGGGTGGACGTTGATTTTGGAGAGGTGTCCGTAGAGGGTTTCAAGGCCGTTGGGGTGGCGTATGACGACGCAGTTGCCGTAGCCTCCCATGCGGGTTGCTATGCGCACCACGCCGCCGAAGGCGCTATAGACGGGGTCGCCGGTGTTGAGTCGGATGTCGACGCCGTGGTGGCCGCGTTGCCACCGCCAGCCATAGTTGGAGGTCTTGCTGTTGCGCACGGGGAAGCAGAAGTCGGAGGAGTCTTTGACGAGCTTGAGGTTGATTTCGTCGGGCAGGTTGTCGAGGCGTGTGCGGCCGAGGGGGTTGACGCGGTGGTGAGGGAAGGCGTCGTACCAGAGAGGCACCATGGCAGCGGTGAGGGCCGAGGTGTCGTCGTCGGTGGTTTTGGCGGCTTCGCGGATGGCCTTGACGGCCAGTTTGCTCTCGGCTTTCTGTTGCTTGGATTGGAGGGAGGAGGAGACCTGTCGTGCGGTCTCAGGGACCAGGCTCTTGGCTGTTTGCCGCGAGGCTTCAAGGCGGGCATTGATGAGGGAGTCGTAGTAGGAGACCTGGGCTGAAAGAGGAAGATGGAGAGAGGAAAGTAGGATAATAGCCAGTATCAGCAGTCGGCGGAGGCGTGCCACGGGGAAGCCGAGTTGCTCGCGGTATTTGGCCACGGTGCGGCGAGCCAGGGGGTAGCCTTGCTCGTTGAGCAGGTGCGCCAGGGCGTCGTCGGAGAGGGGCGCCTGTTTGTCCTCGTGCTCGATGGCGTCGGCAAGGCGTTGCTTGACGGCCTCGACCGACACTTCTTCGCCTTCGGCGTTGGCCATGCCTTGCGAGAAGCACTCCTTGAGGGGAATGGTGCCGAAGTCGGTCTGAATGTATTTGCTGTTGGCCATGCGCGAGACGGTGGAGATGTCGAGGCCTGTGGCGTCGGCTACCTCGCGTTGGCGCAGGGGCTGCTTCTGGTCGGGGTCTCCAGTGAGGAGGAAGCGGCGCTGATGGCGGACGATGTAGCGCATGACGTGCACGATGGTGTCGTGGCGCTGCTGGAGGAGGTCGATGAATCCTTGGGCGTCGGCCTGTTTGGTGCGCAGGAAGGAGATGGTTTCGCGGTCGCCCTTGGTTTTCTCATATTCGGCGAGGAGGTCGGTATAGTAGGTGTTGAGGGAGAGTCGCGGGAGGTTGCCGTCGTTGAGGTAGAAATGGAGTTCGCCGTCGTGTTGGTAGATGATGATATCGGGAGTGATGGCATTGGCCACCAAATCGCTGTCGGCATCGGAGGAACCCGGCTTGGGGTTGAGGCGGCGGATGAGGGCGGCGGCCTCTTCGAGTTTCCCGTCATTGATGGCGAGGGCGTTGCAGATGCGTTCGTAGCGGTGGTTGGCGAAGTCGTCGAAATGGTCTTTGATGATGGTGGTGGCGATGGGAAGGATGTCGGAATACTCGGAGTATTCGGTGTTGTCGGCCATCCGTTCCAGTTGCAGCAGCAGACATTCCTGAAGGCTGCGGGCGCCGATGCCGGCGGGGTCAAGGCTCTGGATGATGTGCAACACTTCGAGGACCTCGTCGCGCGAGGCGTCGATGCCTTGTCGGAAAGCCATGTCGTTGGTCACCAGGTCGAGGTCGCGGCTAAGGTAGCCTGCATCGTCGAGGGAGCCGATGAGCTCGGTGGCGATGAGTTGTTGTCGCTCGGTGAGACGACGGGTGAAGAGTTGCGAGGAGAGACGTTCGGTGAACGAGGGGGTGTCGGAGAGGACGAACTCGCGATGTTGCACGTTGGGGTCGCTCTCGAGGTGCCCGCGGTAGTCGTAGTCGAAGTCTTCCTCGTCGGAGTCCCAGTCGGACTGGTTGTTGTCGGCAGCCAGGTTGTCTATGTCCTCGGCGTCGGGGCTTTCGGCCTCGAGGAGGGGGTTCTTCTCTATCTCCTCCTTGATGGCCTGCTCAAGGTCAGTGACGGGCAACTGCAGCAGCCGCATCAGTTGTATCTGTTGCGGTGATAGTTTCTGCTGCAGTTGCTGTCGCTGAACTTGTTTCATTTATCTGACGATATCCATCTCTTCGATGAGGTTCTTGGCACCGGCGAAGATATCGATGACCCAGAGCATGTAGCGGCTGTCGAGGCAGATGCAGCGCTGGAGGTTCTCCTCGAAGTCTATGTCGCCGCTCATGGCCTCGCTGTTGCCGTCGAAGGCCAGGCCGATAAGCTGGCCCTTGCCGTTGATGACGGGCGAGCCGGAGTTGCCGCCGGTGATGTCGTTGTTGGTGATGAAGCAGGTGGGCAGTTCACCGTCTTTGTTGGCGTAGCGGCCGAACTCCTTCTTGTTGTAGAGCTCCTTGAGGCGTGCGGGAACGGCGAACTCGCTGCTCTCGGGATCCTCTTTCTCGATGACACCGCGGAGGGTGGTGTAGTAGTGGTAGGAGACGCCGTCGCGCGGGTCGTAGCTCTTCACATTGCCGTAGGTGAGACGGATGGTGGAGTTGGCGTCGGGCGACATGAGTTTCTTGCCGTCGTTGATTTGGAGGATACCGTCGGTGAAGTCGCGGATACCGCGCTCGAGGTTGTCCTGCACCTCCTGGGGCACCTGGTCGCCGAGGGCAACATAGGCCTCATAGATGTTGTTGCCAACCTGGACCAGCGGGTCTTTGTCGAGGGTCTTGATGTTGGGCTTGTTCATGAACTTGGCCAGTTTCTCGGGATCGGCGAAGATGGATTTGCTGAAGAGCTTTTCGGTATACTCGTCGAATTTGCCTTTGTATTTCTTATTGGCGTCGAGGAGGAACTGGGGGCAGTAGTCGGGATTCATGTGGTCGACAACATACTTGAAGAGAGAGGAGACGAGGCGTTTCTCGACGTTCACGTCAAAGTCTTTGTAGAAGTTGTCGATGTAGCCTTGGATGAAGCTGAGGTCGGCCTTGGGGTCGTTCTCGAGAACTTTCTTGAAGGTGTTGGAGATGCGGAAGGCGAAGAGAGGGCTCTCGGGGCCGGAGAGGAGGCCTTCGCGGAGGTAGAGCTGGGCTTCCTCGACGGTGGCGCGGGCGGCGTAGCCTTTCTTGATGAGGTCGAGGGCGCGGCTGTATTTGGGGTTGGTCTGGCGGCTGGCCCACTGCATATATTCTTTCTCCACTTCTTTCTTGACACCCATGGTGTTGAGGGCCTTAAGGGCTTTGTTCTGCTCGTTGCTGTATTTCCAGTAGTTGGAGCAGGAGGCATACTTGGAGGCGTATTTGATACGGGTGGCCTGGCTGGCGGCCATCTCTTCGCGGAGGATGTTGATCTTGACGGTGCGGATTTCGTAGACCAGCTTGTTGGTGATGTTCATGGTCTCTTCGAGGCCGTAGGAGGTGAGGAAGTGGTCGGTGGTGCCGGGGAAGCCCATGACCATGGCGAAGTCGCCGTCCTTGATTTCACCGGCGTTGACGGGCAGGTGATGCTTGGGGCTCAGGGGAACGTTGTCCTTGCTGTATTCGGCAGGGCTGCCGTCGGGGGCGGTGTAGATGCGGAACATGGAGAAGTCGCAGGTGTGGCGCGGCCAGCTCCAGTTGTCGGTGTCGCCACCAAACTTGCCCATCGACGAAGGAGGAGCGCCCACGAGGCGGACATCCTTGTAGATGATGTGGACAAAGAGGAAGAACTGGTTGTCGTTGAACATGGGCTTCACCGTGGCGTTGTACTGGGTACCCTTGACAGCCTCGTCGGCAATCATCTTGGAGACCTTCTCGATGGCAGCCTGGCGGTCGCTCTCGCTCATCTCGTCGGTGAGGGCTTCCTTCACCTTGGCGGTGACATCCTCCATGCGCACGAGAATCGAGGCGGTGAGTCCGGGATTGGGCAGCTCCTGGTCCATGCTGTAGGCCCAGAAACCGTCGCGCAGATAGTCGTGCTCCACGCTCGAGTGCTCCTGCAGCTTGCCGTATCCGCAGTGATGGTTGGTGCTCACGAGACCTTTCGAGGAGATGATTTCACCGGTGCAGAAGTGCCAGAAGGGACTGCCGGCATTGCCGAGGCCCACGATGGCGTCCTTCAGGCAGCTCTTGTTGATGCTGTAGATGTCCTCGGGAGTGAGTTTGAAACCGGCTTTCTGCATGTCCTGATAGTTCTTGCCAATCAGGGAGAGAAGCCACATGCCTTCGTCGGCGCGCACTGCATTGGGCAGCACCAGCGTCATGGCCAGGGCCAATACTAATGTACGAATTTTCATTGTCTTAAATGTTTTTTATTATTAATAATTTAATTGAATCGAAAATGCAAAGATACAAAAAATCCCCGAAATGGGGAAAAAAATGTTGCAAGGCGTGGAGTTGTCGGACAAGTGCGACAGGTGGCGTCACCGAGGGTGACAGTACAGGGTGTGTCGCCAAAAACAGTGGGTTCGATGCTCCGCAGGCGTTGTCCGCCACCGTTAACCGGAGAGGAGACCGTGATTGCAAGATGCTTATACATAGTGCTTTGTTGGTATCAACTCTTTCCCAAGTCTTATCCAACTCCTTGCCAACTCCATGTCATCTCCGGCCACGGTGGGAGATGGTAGGGCGAGGGTAGGGTGGTGGCAGGGCGGTGGGGCGGAGAAGGGGGCAAGGGGGTGGCAGGAGGGGGTCGGGAGGAAAAAAGTTTTCAACAGGGGAGAAGGGTGGGTCGATAGGGGGGTGGAGGTTGGAGATTGAAAGGTGATGGTTGCGGGAAGGGCGGATTTTGTGGGCTTTGTAAAAAAAGTTGCTCCGGGATGAAACTTTTTTCCGATTTGTTCGTTTAAGGTTATGAACAACAAAAATTGGTTAAAAAAAACAAAAAAAGGATTTTTTAGGCAGAAATTGGAAATTTCTTCGTAATTTTACAACCTGAAAAAAAGTAGGTGAAATGGCCTTAATACTTGGAAAAGAATACTGTAAGGTGGACTCAAACGGTCGCTTCAAGTTCCCAATTGCGCTGAAACGCCAGTTGGAGACCGAGGACGGTCGTTTCGTGATTCGCGAGAGTGTCTATGCCGAGTGTTTGGAGCTGTGGACTTACGCCAGTTTCAGGGAGGAAGTGGAGAAACTCCAGGAGAAGCTTAATCCCTATCGCCGCGAGGATCGCAACCTGCTGCGCAAACTGACCGAGGGCAACGTCATCGAGCTCGACTCGAACGACCGTCTGCTGGTGCCTGCCGAGCAGAAGCATGTGATAGCTAAGGCGAAGGAAATCGTTTTGCAATCGACTGGCAAGTTCATCGAGCTCTGGAACCGTGAGGCCTACGACAAGATGAACCAGTCTGGTGGCGACTATGCCGAGAGGGCGGAGTCGTTGCTGGGATGCGTCCCCGCACAGGGGAAAGAAAAGCCGGTTGAGAGCGATGCAAGAGTATGAATATCATAGGCCAGTGATGCTCGACGAGGCCCTTGGGGGGCTCGCCATCCGTCCCGGGGGAACGTATGTCGACGTGACCTTCGGAGGCGGCGGTCATTCGCGTGCCATTCTCTCCGCTCTCGGCTCCGAGGGACGGCTTTTTGCTTTCGACCAGGACGAGGATGCACTCGCCAATGCCATCGATGATTCCCGCTTTGTGCTTATCAACGAGAATTTCAGATATTTGAAGAATTTCCTGCGGCTCCACGGGGTGCGCCGGGTAGACGGCATACTGGCCGACCTGGGAGTGAGCAGCCACCAGTTCGACGTGGCCGAACGCGGTTTCTCTACCCGTTTCGACGGCGCCCTCGACCTTCGGATGGACCGCCGTGGCGAGATGACGGCCGCCGACCTGGTGAACGGTCTCGACGAGAGCGAGTTGGCGCGGCTGCTGAAACTCTACGGCGAGCTGCCCAATGCCAAGCAGATGGCCCGGGCCATTGTGAAATACCGGCAGGAGGCCGGCACTCCCATCCAGACGACGGGCGAGTTGAAGGCTGCGGTGCAGAGACATCTGCCGAGGGGTATGGAGAACAAGTATCTGGCCATGCTCTTCCAGGCGCTGCGCATCGAGGTGAACGGCGAACTTGAGGCGTTGAAGGCGATGCTGCAGCAGGCTTGCGAGGTGCTGGAGCCGGGCGGAAGGCTGGTGGTCATCAGCTATCACTCGCTCGAGGACCGTTTGGTGAAGAATTTCATGCGGAGCGGCAATTTCGAGGGCGAGGTGGAGAAAGATTTCTACGGCAATGTGCTGTCGCCCATCAGAATGGTGAGCCGCGGCGCCGTGCAGGCCAGCGAGGCCGAACTGGCGGTGAACAACCGGGCCCGCAGCGCCAGATTGAGGGTGGGGGAGAAGGTGGAGGCAGAGCATGACTCCAAGGCCGTGCCGCAGAATAACCGATAAAAGAGTATAAATAGTATACATTAATAATATATATGGGAAACAGGTTTAGAGAGAAAGCGACAGAGAAGCGACAGGAAGAGGTTGTGGAACAGCGGGCTGTGGAGATGGAGGAGAAGGAGAACGACGTGATGGTGGAGGAGCCGGAGAGTGTCGAAGAAGAGCAGCATCCGAGGACTAATGGCAAGGGTGACAAGGTGGCGAAGGGAGTAGCCAAGGTTCTGGGCGGCGACATTCTGGGCGACAAGATGGTGGTGAAGCAGATACCGCTGCTGCTGTTGTGCCTGTTCTTCCTGCTGCTGCTGGTGGCCAACCGATACAAGGTGGAGAGCCTCAGCCGCGAGAAGATAGCCTCGTTGGAGCGCATCAACGACCTGCGCGAGCAGAGGATACAGATGCAGAAACAATATCAGAAGAGCGTGAAGATTTCGCAGATAGCCGAGGAACTGAGAGAGAGCGGGGTGGGCATCACGAGCGGCCCGCCGTATGAGATAGAGCGATAGAACGAAAAGAGGAAGAAATGAAAAAGGACAAGACCGAAAAGAAAGACACAAGGATGACCCGCGGAATGACGGTGTTCTACCTGCTGCTGACGATAGTGGGTGGCATCGCCATAGTGGCAAGCCTGATCAACATACAGTGGGTTCACGGCGACGAATGGCGCGCGCGAGGCGAGAAGCGCGAGCTGGGTCTGCGCACCGACCCCGCACGCAGAGGCAACATCTATTCGAGCGACGGCAAGATATTGGCTACCACGGTGACGGAATGCGACTTCTATCTCGACCTGCTCAACAAGCCTGTTGTAGAGAATGGCAAGCCCAAGCTCAATGCCAAGGGCGAGCCCTTGGAGAGCGGCATTGCCGACTCGTGCTTCGCCCTTTACCTCGACACTGTCTGCGAGATGCTGGCCGAGGTGTCGTCGGGCCACGACAAACGCTACTACTACGACCGTATCAGCGCCGAGCGCGCCAAGGAGACGCCACGGCGCTGTTTCCTCGTGGAACGCCGCATTCCCTATTCCACCTGGCAGGCCATAAGCCGTTTGCCGGGTTGGAAGATTGGCGTGGTGAAACAGGTAGATGGCCGCAGCGTTATCCGCCAGGTGCGTGCCCATATCTATGGCAATATGGCCGGCAACACGATAGGTTTCAACAACTCGGAGAAACAGGGTACCTTCACCGGACTTGAAGGCGCCTACGATTCCATCCTCCGCGGCCAGGACGGCATCTTCAACTGCCGCCGCCTGACCAAGGGTATCTGGCTTCCCGACGAACCGCGCGAGCGCAAAGAGGTGCCGCAACGCACCGACAACGACCGCATCGACACTATCGTGGTGCAGAACAAGGTGGACGGCATGAGCATCGTGTCGACCATCGACACGCGCTATCAGGACATTGCCGAGAATTCGCTTCGCAAGGCATTGAACCAGTATGGCGGCACATCGGGCTGCGCGGTGCTGATGGAGATGGAGACGGGCTATGTGCTGGCATGTGCCAACCTGACCTTGGACACCTCGAGACACGACTATGTGGAGTTGCGAGACGCCAATGTGGCGGTGAGCCATGTCTATGAGCCGGGCTCGACCTTCAAGACCATCATCCTCACTGCCATGATGAGCGACCCCGACATAAAGATAGACACTGCGATGAAGGTCAAGTCTTTCTACAAGGACTTCGGCGGCAAGAACGGTGTCATCAAGGATTCGCACAAGAAGAAAGACTCGCTGAGCGTGAAGGAGGTGATGGAAGAGTCGTCGAACGTGGGTATGTGCGACCTGGGCTGGATGTATTACAACAACCGGCGTAACAAGCTGGTGGACTTGGTGAAGAATCTTTTCCCCTACGATAAGTTGCATCTGGATGTGCAGGCTGACGAATACGACACCCGTGTGAACAACGTCAACGCCTCGAACCGCGACTTCCTGAACTTCTGCTACGGCTATTCCACCACGGTGTCGGCCATGCGGCTGATTACGTTCTACAACGCCCTTGGCGCCGGAGGACGTATGGTGAAGCCGCTGTTCTGCCGCGGCATTGTGGAAGGCGACAAGGTGCGTGAGGTGAAGCCCATTGTCCTCAATCCGCAGATTTGCTCGAAAGAGACTGCCGCCATGATGAAAACCCTGCTGGAGGGCGTAGTGGAGAATGGCACGGGCGACAATATCAAGAACAACACTTACGGCATTGCCGGCAAGACAGGAACGGCTGTTCACAGCTATCGCGACAAGAGTCGCTACAACGGTTCCTTCGCGGGCTTCTTCCCGTCGGAGAATCCTCGCTACACCTGTCTGGTGGTCATCGAGAACAGCCCTGCCTACGGACGTCAGGCAGCTGTGGTGTTCAAGGCCATCAGTGATTGTGTGGTGGCTGTCGACAAGCGGTTGAGCGACGGTGCTGTGAAGAGCGCCTGGCCGACGTTGGAGGCCGACAGTACGAAGATGCTTCAGCAGCCCGTTCTGGAACGGGGCGACCAGGAGGAAATTATGCGGGTGTACAAACTTCTGGGACAGCAATACTGTTCGGCCGATCCCACGAGCGAATGGGTCACCTACCGGACAGGTACCGATTCCATTCCCGGAGGTTATGTGGCCTACACGCCCGCCGAAGGCAAGGTGCCCAACTGCTATGGCATGACGGCCAAGGATGCAGTGGCACTGCTGCAATCGATGGGCTACAAGGCGAAGGTTGTGGGTTATGGCAAGGTGTATTCGCAGGTGCCCAAAGGAACGACTGCTGCCAAGCGAGGCTCGGTGGTGACGTTGACACTGAAATAGATTGGATAGATATTATAGACGGAATAGATGAAACTGAAAGATATCATAAAAGGAATTGACTGCGAGGTGCGAGGGGATGCCGGAGTGGAGGTGGAAAATCTCCAGTTTGACTCGCGCAAGGTGGAAAAAGGCACTCTCTTTGTGGCGCAGCCGGGCACCAAGGTTGACGGACACGACTTCATAGGCAAAGCCGTGGAGTCGGGTGCTGTGGCCGTGGTTTGCCAGCAGGTGCCTGCGGGAGCCCCCGAAGGGACGACCTATGTGGTGACGAAAGACAGCAGCAAAGCCCTCGGTGAGATGGCAGCCAACTTCTACGGACACCCGTCGCGCAGCCTGAAGCTCATCGGCATCACCGGAACCAACGGCAAGACCACCACGGTGACCTTGTTGCACAGGATGTTCCGCATGATGGGCCACCATGTGGGATTGGTCTCCACCATCGTCAATAAAATTGACGAGGAGGAACTGGCCACAGGCCACACAACTCCCGACTCGCTGGAACTGAACCAACTGCTGAGAAAGATGGTGAATGCGGGATGTGACTACTGCTTCATGGAGGTGAGTTCTCACGCTGTGGTGCAACAGCGCATTGCAGGCGTGGAGTTCGCCGGCGGTATCTTCAGTAATATTACCCACGACCACTTGGACTTCCACAAGACCATGGCCAACTACATTGCCGCCAAGAAGGGCTTCTTCGACGGATTGCCCGCAACGGCATGGGCACTGGTGAATATCGACGACAAGAACGGTCGCGTCATGGTGCAGAACACCAAGGCCAAAGTGAGCACTTACGGACTCAACCAGATGGGTGATTTCCACTGCAAGATTATCGAGGAAGGATTCGAAGGCATGCATCTCGGCATCAACGGCCGCGAGGTGTGGTGCCGGCTGGTGGGCCGCTTCAACGCATACAATCTGTTGGCCATCTACGGAGCCGCAGTGTTGAGCGGTGCCAAGGAGGACGAGGTGGTGCGTCTGCTGTCAACCCTCGAGCCCGCGCCGGGACGTTTCCAGTATGTCAGCGGTCGCGGTATCACCGCCATCGTCGACTACGCCCACACTCCCGATGCCCTGCAGAACGTGATAGAGACCATTGACGCCATCCGCCGTCCCACACAACAACTGATTACCGTGGTGGGCTGCGGCGGCGACCGTGACAAGACCAAGCGTCCCGAGATGGCACAGATTGCCTGCAAGGGCAGCGACAAGCTGGTGCTCACCTCCGACAATCCTCGTACGGAGAAGCCGGACAGCATCCTTGACGACATGGAGGCCGGGCTCACTGCCGAGCAGCTGAGCCATACCGTGCGCATCACCGACCGCCGACAGGCCATACGCACAGCCTGTATGATGGCCCGCGAAGGCGACATTATCCTCATTGCCGGCAAAGGCCATGAGAAATATCAGGAAGTGAATGGCGTGCGCAGCCACTTCGATGACGTGGAGGAGGCGGAGAGAGAATTAAGAAATAAGAGTTAAAAGTTATGCTATATTATCTGTTTCACTGGTTGCATGAGAGCCTGAACGTTCCGGGAACGGGCGTGTTCGAGTACATCTCGTTCCGGTCGGGAGCGAGCATAGTGACGGCTCTGTTCATCATGCTGTTCCTCGGCAAGCCATTCATCCGCTGGATGAAGAACAAACTGGGTATGATGGATGAGGTTCGTACGGAATTGGGCCTTGAGGGCGCTGCCCGCAAGAGCCAGACCCCCACGATGGGCGGCTTGCTCATCCTGGCGGCCATCATCATCCCGACGCTGCTCTTTGCCAAACTCGACAACATCTATGTCCTTATCATGTTGGGCACCACGGTGTGGATGGGTATGATAGGGTTTCTTGACGACTACTTGAAGAAGACCCGTGGCAAAGCAGGTCTTCCGGGCAAGTACAAGGTTCTCGGCCAGGTCATTCTCGGTCTTGTGGTGGGTTTGCTCATCATGCACCACCCCTCGATGTCGGGTTCCACCACTACCACCATTCCTTTCGTGAAAAACAATGAGTTCGACTATGCGTGGCTCGTCACCTGGATGGGCGATTGGGCCAACGACCTGGTGTGGGTGGTCTATGTGCTTATCATTATATTTATTGTTACTGCCATCAGCAACGCCTCGAACCTCACCGACGGTATCGACGGCATCGCCACCGGAGTGGCGGCTGTCAATGGTGGCGCCCTGGCCCTGCTGGCATGGGTGAGCGGCAATATCGTGATGGCCAGTTACCTCAATATCATGTACCTTTCCAACATCGGCGAGTTGGCCATCTTCAGCACCGCCTTCGTGGGAGCCACGCTGGGTTTCCTGTGGTTCAACGGACACCCGGCGGAAATCTTCATGGGCGACACAGGCTCGTTGGCCATCGGAAGCATCATCGCTGTCTTCGCCGTGCTTATCAAGAAGGAACTCCTGCTACCCGTACTGTGTGGTATCTATGTGGTGGAGAATCTCTCGGTTATCATACAGACCACCTACTGCAAGCATTATCGAAGGAAACACAAACTACCTGCGGGACAGATAGTGCCTGTCGAGAAACGCCCCTTCCTCATGACCCCCCTCCATCACCACTACCAGAAGAAAGGGGTGGCCGAAGAGAAGGTGGTTATCCGCTTCATCATTATCGCCATTCTACTCGCCATCTTCACCCTCTCGACACTCAAACTGCGATAAAAACAAACACTAATAACACAATCAAACAATCACACATTCAGAACATGACTATTGAAACTATGGCCGTTCAGGGCCGCGACAGAATCCACACCGGGTTGGCCGGTATCGACACCCAGCGTCTCAAAGCGATGCGCAACGCATCGTTGCGAGCCTGCTTCAACCGCATGGAAGAGACCCGCTACCGCATGGAATTCGTTGCCCGTGTCCGTGGTCGCGAATATATCAACGATGCCGCTGCGCGTAACATCAATGCCACTTGGTATACCCTTGAAAGTACCAAAGGCGGCCTGATATGGATTGCCGACGCTCCCAAGGCCGATGCCGACTACAGCCGTCTGGTGCCTCCGGCACTGCGCAAAGTGAGGATGCTTCTCATTGTTGGAGGCGACAGCGAACGTATGCGCAAATCCTTCTCCGGTATCATTCCCACCATCGAGGCCTGCCCTTCGATGGCCGCTGCATTGCAGAAGGCTTACCGCTACGAGGCCGACGACGTCAAGGTGCTCTATTCTCCGGCATGCGACAATGGACAAACTGTCGAGGACCGTGGCGAGGCTTTCCGTCATGAAGTAAACGAATTGTAAAATGAAAGTATCCAAGATATTCAGAGGCGATCGGACGATCTGGGTGGTGTTCCTGCTGCTCAGCATCATATCGCTGGTGGAGGTTTACAGCTCCATCGGCCTCTTCGCCTATTCTCAGAGCAGCGGGTGGCCCACGGGTCTTTTCCTGAAGCACCTGTTTATTGTCGTTGTCACATGGGTGGTGGTGGTATTCCTCTCGCATGTCAACTACCGCTTCTTTTCGCGATTTGCATTGATGGGCTTCTGGATATCGGTGGTTCTGCTGGCGGTGGTGCTCATGATGGGAGGACGCTGGTTCCGCCTGCCGGTGGTGGGTCAATTCCAGCCATCGGAGGTGGCCAAGGTGATGCTGGTGCTCTTTGTGGCACGCCAACTGGCTCTCAGGAAAGAGAAAACCGACGACATCGGCACCTTCGTCTCCTTGCTTATCTATATCGGTCTTGTGGTGGTGCTGGTTCTCCCCGAGAACTTCTCCACTGCTGCCTTGATCTTCCTCTCGTGCTATTTGATGATGCTCTTTGGTGGGGTCAATCGCACGTGGTGGTGGCGACTATTCCTGGTGGGCGTGGTGTGTGCGATTGGTTTCCTTGCGGTGAGCTATTATAAATATGAAAAAACGCAAAACGATGTAGGGACTGAGATGACCATCGAGCGTCAGGCCACGTGGGGCCATCGTGTCCATTCATGGATAAACCCGCAACCCGACGAGCTCTCTCAGGAGAATATGGCCCGTATGGCTGTTGCCCGCGGCGGTTTCTTCGGCAAGGGCCCCGGCAACACTGTCCACGCCCGCCTCATGACGCAGGCTCACAATGACTTCATCTACGCCATCATTATTGAGGAACTTGGTATGTTGACCGGTATTCTGGTGCTGGTGCTCTACAGTTTCTTCTATTTCAGGTGTATCCGGTTGACTTGGCGCTGCAAAGGCCGTTTCGGAGCTTTGGCTGTGGCAGGATTCGGTACTATGATTTACCTGCAGGCACTGGCCAATATGTGTGTGGCTGTCGGTGTCCTTCCTGTCACCGGTCAGACCCTGCCGTTCATTTCCTATGGCGGCACGGCCTACATCTTCCTCGGCTGCGGTTTGGGCGTTATCCAATCGGTGGCAGCCGATGTCTATGGAGAGAAAAAGAAAGAACTGCCCGAGACGGAGCCCCAGGTGGCTGTGGAGGGTGAGGGTATGGTGATAACAGACGATACTGATAACGAAGAAAAAAAAAGTATAAGATATGAAGATAATCATTAGTGGAGGAGGAAGTGGCGGACATATATTCCCCGCCGTGGCTATCGCCAACGCAGTCAAGGCGCGTTGGACCGATGCCGAGGTGCTCTTTGTGGGTGCCGAGGGCCGCATGGAAATGGAGAAGGTGCCTGCGGCTGGCTATAAGATAGTGGGTCTGCCTATCGCCGGTCTCCAACGCAAACTCACACCCGAGAATATTGTGAAGAATCTCCAGTTGCCTTTCCGCATCATGAAGAGCCGTCGCATGGTGAAGGGTGTCATCCGCGAATTCAACCCCGATATTGTCGTGGGGGTCGGCGGATTCGCCAGCGAGCCCACGCTCAAGGCCGCTGCCTCCATGGGCTACAAGACGCTCATTCAGGAGCAGAACTCCTATGCCGGCCTGACCAACAAAATGCTTGCACGCAAGGCCGAGAGAATATGCGTGGCCTACGATGGCATGGAGCGTTTCTTCCCTCGCGAGAAGATTGTCTTCACCGGGAATCCCGTGCGTGCCGACATCGAGCAGATGAACGTCTCTTCCGCCGAGGGTCGTGCTCATTTCGGTCTTGAGACTGAAGGACGCGTGTTGCTCTCTGTGGGAGGAAGTCTCGGCGCTCGAAGTATCAACGAGATGATCATCAGTCACCTCCACTTCTTCCGTGAAAATCGCATCCAGCTTCTTTGGCAAACGGGCCGCTGGATGTACGACCAAGCGGTAACCGCTGTCGAGCGTGCCCAGGTAGGTCAGTGGGTCAAGGTGCACCAGTTCATTTCGCGCATGGACATGGCCTATGCCGCCGCCGACATTGTGGTGTCTCGCGCCGGCGCCATAGCCATCAGCGAACTCTGCCTTGTGGGAAAACCCGTGGTGCTCATCCCCTCGCCCAATGTGGCAGAAGACCATCAGACCAAGAACGCCCTCGCCCTCGTCGACCGCGGTGCCGCTGTTATGGTGAAGGATGCCGACTGCAACAGCCAGGGCCTGGCGGCTGTCAAAGAACTCTTCGATGCACCCGAGCGGCAGGCCACCATGTGCAACGCCATTGCCAAGATGGCCGTTCGCAACGCCGCCAACAAGATTGTCGATCAAATAGACGACCTCGTCTATGGCGCCACAAGAAAGGCTTCTGCAAAATTGCCCGACCCGCTTCAGCAACTTGAGAATCTCAAAAACCTTTAAATGATGAACTACTATTTCCTTGGCATAGGAGGCATAGGCATGAGCGCTCTGGCGCGCTTCTTCCATCGGCGTGGCGACCACGTCAGTGGCTACGACCGCACCCCCAGCCCTCTCACGGCCGAGCTCGAGGCCGAAGGCATCGCCATACATTACGAGGACAACCCCGATTTGCTCCCTGCCGAGATCGACCTCGTGGTCTATACGCCCGCCGTGCCTGCCGATACCCGTGAGTTCCAGTCCCTCGCCGCCCGTGGCGTGAAGATGGAGAAGCGTTCGCAGGTGCTGGGAGAGGTGACACGTGGCAAGAAATGCATCGCTGTGGCCGGCAGCCATGGAAAGACCACCACCACCACCATGATTGCCCATCTGCTTTCACAAGCTCCTTGTGGGTGCAATGCCTTCTTGGGCGGTATCAGCAAAAACTTCAATAGCAACCTCCTCGTGAACAACGATAGCGACTATGTCGTCGTCGAGGCCGACGAGTATGATCGCTCCTTCCTCCAGCTTCATCCTCACATGGCCGTCATCACTGCCACCGACCCCGACCATCTGGATATCTATGGTACCCATGAGGCCATGATGGAGGCTTATCTCCAGTTCGCCAACCAAACCGACCCCGACGGACGTCTCTTCCTCAAGCAGGGCATCTTCTGTACCGCCGACGGCGAGGAATTTGCCGAATACGGCCACGAGCACCACCACGACCATGACCACCACGACCACCACGGCCACGACCATCCCCACACCCATACACTCGCACATCCAAACATTCAGACCTATACCGCACGCGGCATCGAGGCCGACTACTATGCCATCAATGTCCGCAACTATAATGGCAACCTCTTCTTCGACCTCCGCACCCCCGACGGTGTGCTCTTCGACCTCGAACTCGACGGCGCACCACTTGTCAATGTCGAGAATGCCGTGGTCGCCTCGGCGGTAGCCCTCAGTTGTGGCCTCGACCAATATCAATTGCGCCATGGTCTGAAATCCTTCTCCGGCGTGCGCCGCCGCTTCGACTACCGTATCCGTGAGAAAAACCTCATCTACATCGACGACTATGCTCATCATCCCAATGAGATTGCCTCCACCATCGAGGCTGTCCGGTTCCTCTATCCCGGCAAGCGCGTGGTAGGCATCTTCCAACCTCACCTCTACTCCCGCACACGCGACTTCGCCGATGATTTCGCCCGTGTGCTGCAAACCCTCGACGAGGTCGTCATGCTCCCCATCTATCCTGCCCGCGAAAAACCCATCCTTGGCGTCACCTCCTCCATGGTGCTTCGCAAGATGGATACCATGTCCAAGTACCTCTGCACGCCCGACCAGGCCCTCGAGCTCATCCCGGCCCTCTGCCCCGACGTGGTTCTCACCCTCGGCGCCGGCGACATCGACCGCCTTGTACCCCGTCTCGAAACCACCCTTAGAGAACAACTCCTATAATCTTTAATCGATAAACTTTAACCGTCACAATGAAACGTCCTGCCAAAATCATGCTCATCGTCCTGAGCGCCGTGGTGCTTGCCGTGTTGGTGATTGTCGCCAATGTGGTGCGCTCGCGTTCGCAGGTGCGTGGCATCGAGGTCGTCATCCGCTATGGCGACACCCCACAGCTGGTGGGTAGCCAGACAGTGGTCGACACCGTCCTTCGCAGCATGCCCAACCTCCTGCAGTTGAGTGTGAAGAATGTCGACTGCAAGCGCGTGGCCTCGGTGGCACGCCGAGTGCCGTTCCTCACCCAGGTCTCCGCTTCCGTCAGCGTGGGAGGCAAGGTGGTGGTGCGTGCCGGGCAGCGCCGTCCCATCGCACGCCTCTATTATGGTACACGCGAGTTCTACATCGACCGCGATGGGGTGCTCTTCCCTCCCTCGGCCTTGGGTTTCTGTGATGTCCTCGTGGCGGGGGGCTCCTTCACCGAGCCTCTGCGCCTCGACAGCCTCAACGCCCAAGCCACGGCTATCTGGAAACTGGCTTGCTTCCTCGACGACGAGGACGACTACCGCGACCTCATCGACCAGATATTCATCGAGCGCGACGGCAACATGATGATGGTCCCCAAAGTGGGCGACCATGTCATCGAACTTGGCGCCGTCGACGACCTCGACAACAAGTTCTCCAATCTCCTCACCTTCTATCGAAAAGGAATGCCCCGCGCTGGATGGAACACCTATTCCAAGATAAGTCTCAAGTTCAAAGGACAAGTAGTTTGTACGAAAAAATAAATCAAAAATAACACATTTTATGGAAAACGAAATCATTGTAGGTCTTGACATTGGCACCACCAAGATTGCCTGTTTCGTGGGCATGCGTGCCGAAAATGGCAAAGTGAAAATCCTGGGTTTTGGAAAAACCGACTCCAAAGGCGTTGAGCATGGCGTGGTGAAGAGCGTCACCGATACCGCCGAGTCCATCCGTCGCGCCGTCAGCGAAGCCGCCGACCAGGCCGACGTCGACATCGACGAGGTCTGGGTGGGCATTGCCGGCCAGCACATCAAGTCGCGCCCCTCCCACGGCAGCGTCATGATTCCCGTCGAGCATCGCCTCATCGAGCAGGAGGATGTCGACCGACTCATCTCCGAGCAGTACAACACCATGCTCGAGCCCGGTGAGGAGATTATCCACATCTTCCCCCAGCAGTATATCGTCGACCGCGAACCCCTCAGCCGCGAGATCTCTCCCGTGGGCGTGGTGGGCAAAAATCTTGAGGCCGACTTCCACATGGTTACTGCCAACGTGCAGAACCTCCAGTACATCAAGTATGCCGTCCAGGATGCCGGTCTCCACATCAAGGGTGTCGTCCTCGAACCCGTGGCCTCGGCTAAGGCTGTCCTCGACGACTCCGACCGCGACGCCGGCGTCGCCATGGTCGACATCGGCGGCGGCACCACCGATATCGCCATCTTCCACGACGGCATCATCCGCCACACCGAGGTGCTCCCCTTGGCCGGCAACGCCATCACCAACGACATCCGCGAGGGATGCAACATCCTCAAGAAGCAGGCCGAGAGTCTCAAAGTTAAGTTTGGCTCCTGCCTTACCTCCGCCGTCTCCGAGAACGACGTCATCTCCATCCCGGGCATCCGTAGCCAGGCCCCGCGCGAGATCTACGTCAAAACCCTCGCCGGCATCATCAATGCCCGCACACGCATGATTCTCGAGCAGGTCGACTACTCCATCAAGCTTTCTGGCTTCCACAAGAAACTCATCGCCGGCGTTACCCTCACCGGCGGCGGTGCCCAGCTCAAGAACATCAAGGAACTCTGCGAACTCATCACCACCACCGACACCCGCATCGGTGTCCCCAACGAACATCTCTCGCCCGACAGCGTCTCCTTCGCCGACTTGGCCCATCCCATGTATGCCACCGGTATCGGCCTCGTCCTCTACGGTCTCGAACAGGCCGAAGCCGAGCACGAGGACTCGTTCGAGGATGACGTGAAAACCGAGGCGGACAGCAACGACGGCAAGGTCGACATCTTCGCCAATATGGACATGGAACCCGCCGCCGACCCCACTCCCGACAGCGACGACGAGACCTCGGAGAAACAGCCCAAAAAGGTCAAGAAGGAAAAGAAAGAGAAGAAAGGCGATAACTTCGAGAAGACCATTGGAGGCTTCTTCAAGAAACTCTTCGACGAGGGTATCGACGACTGATGTGAATTATTTTGTTGATAACTAATTGGTAGATAGTTTATTTATACGACAGAAAAGTAGTAATTTTATACTGCCAAAATAATACGGAATATTTTAATAACGAATTCTTATTCAGTAAGATAGAAATATACAAGCACATGGAAGAAGTAGTAAATTTCTCTTTCGGAACCCCTAATGTCGATTTTGACTCGCCCAAAGGCCAGTCTTCCTACATCAAAGTCATTGGTGTCGGCGGTGGCGGCGGCAACGCAGTCAACCACATGTTCCGTCAGGGCATCAAGGGAGTCGACTTCATCGTCTGCAACACCGACATGAAGGCCCTCAACACCTCGCCTGTCCCCAACAAAATTCCTCTGGGGCACGGACTTGGTGCCGGCAACAAACCCGAGCGCGCCCGTCAGGCCGCACTCGAGAAATCCGACGAAATCCGCGATGCCATCTCCCACAACACCCAGATGCTCTTCATCACCGCCGGCATGGGCGGCGGCACCGGCACCGGTGCGGCACCTGTCATCGCCGAAATCGCCAAGAGCATCGAGCTCGACAACGAGGAGACGAGCCACATCCTCGTGGTGGCCATCGTCACCCTCCCCTTCAGCTTCGAGAACAAGACCCGCCGCGAGCAGGCTCAGGCCGGCATCGCCGAGCTCCGCAAGCATGTCGACTCCATCCTCATCATCAACAACGACAAGCTCCGCTCCTTCAGCAACTTCAAGCTCTCCGAGGCCTTCGGCATGGCCAACGACGTCCTGCTCACCGCCGCCAAGGGTATCGCCGAAATTATCACCGTCGACGCCTACGTCAACATCGACTTCCAGGATGTCAACACCGTCATGGAGAACAGCGGCACCGCCCTCATGGGCTCCGGCAGCGGCAAGGGCGAGAACCGTGCCATCGACGCTATCTCCGCCGCCTCCACTTCCGTGCTGCTCAACGACAACGACATCCGCGGCGCCAAAAACGTCCTCCTCTACTTCTCCTACCACCCCGACCACGAAATCACCATGGACGAACTCGGCGAAATCACCGACTTCCTCAGCGAGAAGACCGACGGCACCGCCGACGTCATCTGGGGCGCCGGCGCCGACGAGACCCTCGACGACGAACTCAAGGTGACCCTCATCGCCACCGGCTTCGAGAAGTCTACCCTCATCCCCGAAGGCCCCAAGGTCATCGAACTGCCTCAGGATGTCGAACCCGCCAAACCCGCCCCCGTGGTGGCTCCCGAGCCCGCGGCCATCGACGAGCCTGTCCTCATCAAGAAAGAGGAACCCGTCGCCGAGACCCCGGTCATCGCCGTCGCCCCCGAAATCCCGATGGCTGCGGCAAATGCCGAGAAACATGTCTTCGTCCTCGAGGATGAAGAGCCTGTGGCCGTCGTCGAACCCCTGCACCCCGTGGCCGAACCTACGGCCGACGCCATGGTCGACGAAATCCACATCCTCGACACCATGACCGTCGAGACCCCCGTCGCCGAAGCCCCCAAACCGGCTCCCGCTCCCGTCTATTCGGCTCCCGAACCCGGCCGCAGCGCCTTCGAGAACGAGAACGACGTCAAGACCACGGCCGACCGCATCCGCCGCATCCACGACCTCCTGCGCAACAACGCCAACGGCGCCGACATCGTACAGTCCATGCCCGCCACCCGCGAGTATGCCGAGACCGACCTCTACGAAGGCCGCCACTCCAGCGACCGCGAGGCCCCGTCCTATTCCATGCGTGCCGACGGCTCTTTGGCCAAAAATACCTACTACGACGCCGGTGTCGATTGATGAATAAGAAGATTATAGGCATCGTCTGCGCTATTGGCGCTGCGGTGTGCTACGGTACCAATCCGCTGGCCCGCTACCTCTACGCCGAGGGGATGAACATCCCCTCGGTACTCTTTTACCGTTTCGGACTCGCCTGGATAATCGTGGCCCTCGTCATGCTCGGCCGCTGCACGCTGAAAAAAGAAAACCTCCGCGTCAACCGACGCGAATTCCTCACCCTCAGCGCCCTCGGCATCCTCTTCATCCTCTCCTCCACCACCCTCTACACCTCCTTCTCCCTCATGCCCTCGGGCATCGCCTCCACTATCCTCTTCACCTATCCCGTCATGACCGCCGCCATCATGACATTCTTCTTCCGCGAACGAATCACCTGGACCACAGTCCTCTCCATCGCCCTCTCGCTCGTCGGCGTGGCTCTCCTGTCGTTCAACGACGAAGGCGGCACTTTCTCCCTCCTCGGCATCGTGCTTGTGCTCATCTCGGCACTCACCTATGCGCTCTACATCATCGTCGTAGACAAGTCGCCCCTGCAGATGTCGTCGTTCAAGATTAATTTCTATGTCCTCTTCTACTGTGCGTTAGGCAATGTCGTCTATGCACTCCTCAGCCATCAGCCACTCATGCTGCCACCGTCGCCCACGGCCTGGTTCTGGGTGGGCTGGCTCGCCGTCGTCCCCGCCATCATGGCCCTGGTCATGATGGTCTATGCCGCCAAATACCTCGGCTCCACCCCCACGGCCATCCTCGGAGCCCTCGAGCCCATGACCGCCGTCCTCATCGGGGTCTTCGTCTTCGCCGAGCCGTTCTCACCACGGCTTTTGCTGGGTATCATCCTGATACTGACGGCCGTAACCATGGTCGTCCTCTCCAAGGCCCGCCGCTAACACGGCGGCCTTTTTTTATCCCGAACCCCGCGGGAAGCTCTTTTCTAACTTGCTGTAAATCTGTGTCCCATAGCCACCAACTCTTTCCCAACTCCTTACCATCTCCCTACCATCTCCGTGCCATCTCCTACCGTGGTGGGAGATGATAGTTCGGTGGTAGGTCGATGACAGGGTGTTAATGTTAAATTATATTAAATTCAACCCTGCCGTGTAGAGATTTGGCGTTTTTGGCGTTATTATATATTATATGAATAAAACATTTTTTATAGTATCGGTTTTGCTGTTGCTGACGGTCGGCGCGAAGGCGCAGACGGTGACGGCGGACATCAGGATTACCGAGGAGGGTTTCCCAATAATCTTCGGGGTGGCTGTGACATGCGACGGCCTGGACAGCGTTTTTTCCGTTGAGCCCGACAGCACGGGACATTTCCGCATGGTGGTGCCACGCGGACGCTGTGTGATAAGTGCGTTGATGCTGGACGATGTCTGCCTCGACTTGCAGAGCGATACCTCCATTGCGTTGGACCTGATAGTTACCCCCTGGCCGATGCACAGAGACGGCTACCGTTCGCGGCGCGAGAAGGACAGCGCCCTCCATGCCCGCGAGGCATTGCTGAAGGCCGACCTCTACGGCATGGACACCAACCGCTGGCCCTACCAGCCCAACTACGCCACGCTGGCGCAGATGATGGAGGACGACCTGTTCTACCGCCTGCCGCGCTGGCGCACCTACAATATGGACACGGTGCTGTACTACCTGAAGTTCTGCTACTTCTGCGACCGCAATGAATACGACTACCTCTACTATACCATCCGCCAGATGGAGCACCGGATGGGGTTGGAACCCGACCTCCGCGTGAAGCCTCCGCGCAAGCCCGACGGAAGATGGTATTGCCCTATGCCTGAGGTGCCGGAGAATTGGATGGACGACACCGCGACCGACTACGGCGACCTCATAGCGCATGCTCGCGAGTGGTCGAAGGGGAGGGCACTAAGCCTGGAACCCATGGGCGAGAAGAGCCTGGTGTACCCGAAGCGCAAGGGGCTGGCGTTCCGCATGGTGATGGACGGTGGGTTGAGCACGCCGACATCGGTGCGAGTGGAGGAGGGGCGTTTCTATTACCGCTGCCGCGAGTATACATGGGACGGCGAGCCGCCCGACAGGGTGGACGAGGCCCTCGACTTCGCCCTCACCAAGGCCGAGCTCGACACGATGGCGCGTTGCATCGCCGCCCTCGACACCCTCACGACCAACCTCGTGGGAGACTGGCCGGGCATCGACGGCCCGACGTTCGAGTTCGAGTGGGTGAAGGATGGAAACTACCGCAGTGTTATCTGCTACCATCCCGGAAAGGAGGAACCGATAAAGACCCTTTTTGACTACCTCATCCGCCTCCGGATGCGGCACCTCTGCAAGGTGAGTTTCTATCTGGAGGACGAGTTCCCGGGGCACAAGTATTTCTCGGCCGAGAGCTACACGCGTGGACGCCGGTGGCTGAGTTTCCGCGAGGCGCACCGGTGGAAGGGCGAACCCACGACCCACTATGTCCCCAAGGGCAAATATACCCTCAGCGTCGAGAAGCCCGGCTACGAGACCATTGAGCGGAAGGTCGACGTGAAGGGTGACGTTATGCTCGACACCCTGCGGATGCGTCACAAGCGCATCACCCTCCGCCTGCAACTGCAGACGGAAAGTGGATGGCCGCTCACCGGACCCATTGGGATGTATTTCGACGGCGTGGACAGCGCCATCGTGGGAGATTTCGACCCGATAGGGCAGACGGTGGTGTTCCACGATGTGCCGGCAGCCTGCGATTACTACCTCGTTGAGCATGTGGGGCGCAGCGGCGGCTGGTACCACTCGCAGGTGGACTTCATCCGCGATTGGAAGACGACCGACACCCTGACGATGCGCCTCGACCGCAGTCGCGAATACTTCTCCTCGCGCAGCAGGAAGGACATTCACCTGAACGGCATCGTCCGCAACAGAAGACTCTCCGGAGGCAACCACGACCTGGAGCTTGGAGAGCTGTACTATTATGACGCCCTGCTGGAGGATATCCCTACCTGGCAGTCCTTCCCCAAGGCCGACAGTTTGGCCTACGACTGCCTGCGGCGCGTCTACCACAGCGACCCGCAGCAATACGGCTATCTCTACTACCCCATCCAGCACCTTGTCTGGAAGAACTGGGATTTGAAGAATGACTCCACCATCCGCAAGCCGGAGGTGGACAGCACCTGCTATGTGCCGCTGCCCGAGGAACTGTGGGAGAAGAAACACTACGACGACTATGACCTGCTCACCCCTTTCCGTGAGGCGCAAGAGGAATCGGACAGCTATCGCCGCCACCTTGCCACCATGCAGGAGCCCAGCCTGGTGTTCCCGCAGAGGGTGAGGCCGTCGTTTCGGTGGATTGGTTTCAGTCCGGTCTCGGGCAGCACCGAGATTGTCCGCATCGATGGTGACACACTGTATGTCAAGGAGATGTTCAATACAAGGGACCTTTATGACGCTGCCGACATTTCGCAGGAGTGGCCCGACACCGTCGTGGTGCGCAAGCAGGTTCTCAGCGCCGCCGACCAGGAGGCCCTGCGCCGCCGGCTCGAGGTCCTCGCCGCCGAGGGCTATAAGGGCATGGTGGGCCCTGGCCCTATGCCAGGTTGCACAGACCGGGGGACTGCCGTATTCGAATATGTCCTTGAGGGTCGCTACCACCGTTTCGAAGCCTTGTATCCCGACAAGATGGCGGCGGTGAAAGCTTTGATGGACTGGATTGAGGAATTGAAAAAGGAGGAATGATGAAGCATAGATTTGGATTGATTGGACGCAAGTTGGGGCACTCTTGGTCGCAGGAGTATTTCACGCGGAAGTTTGCAGAGTTGGGATTGAAGGACCACAGCTATGCGCTCTTCGAGTTGCCCTCGGTGGAGGGACTGAAGGAGTGGGCTTTGCGCGAAGGGCTGTCGGGCTTCAACGTCACGGTGCCGTACAAGATGGCTGTTGTCGGGGAACTCGATGCTCTCGATGAGGTGGCTGCGGAAATGGGTGCCGTGAACTGTGTCACGGTGGAGGACGGCCGCCTGATAGGCCACAACACCGATGCCCCGGCATTCGGGCAAACGCTCGATAGGGGAGCCTGGAAGGTGGAAGACGGGAAGAGGGAAGCGTTCGTGTTGGGCACCGGTGGCGCCGCCCGCGCGGTGGCCTATGCACTTGGTCAACGCGACATCCCCCATACCTTCGTCTCTCGCCACCCCGAGCAGCACGGGAACGCCATCTCATATGCCCAATTGACTCACCTGTTGGCACAAGCATGCATTGACACAGGCATATTGGTTGTCAACGCCACGCCGGTGGGCATGTATCCCGAAACCGGCCGCACCCCGCTCAACCTGTCCTCTTCCGCGGCGCCCCTTTCAGGGGTCACTTTCTACGACTTGGTCTACAACCCTTCGCCCACCTTGTTGTTGCGGCAGGCTGCCGAGCGTGGCGCCTGCACAAAGGATGGCCTCGAGATGCTGCACCTTCAGGCCGACATGAGCTGGCATTTTTGGAAAAAAACTCTCGAGGCATAATGCTCAGTTCCTAATTTTTTAGTATCTTTGCATTTTTGAAGAGATGAAGATAATACGCGCCATACTGCTGGTACTCAATATCCTCGCTGCGTTGGGACTGATAGCCACCACACTGGCGGGAGTCGTGGCGCCGTCGAGCAACATACTGCCGTCGGTGTTGGCCTACGGCTATCTGCCGATGCTGGGAGTGAATATCATCTTCCTGTTGCTGTGGCTCTTCATGGGCAAGTGGCAGTTCCTCATCTCTACCGCCGCCATCGCCGCCCGCTTCTCCTTTGTGGGCCTCTTCTTCCAGATTGGAGGCACCTCCACGGTGCCTCCCATTGAGGAACATCCCGGTATGGTGACCCTCATGAGCTACAACCTCCACAACTTCGGTGGCGACGGCTTTGAGTCGGCTCCAAAGGACAGCAATGCGCTGGCTTTCCTCGACCTCTTGCGCGAGGAACAACCCATGGTGCTCTGCCTGCAGGAGTACGTGAACGTGAGCGGCATGAAAATCACCGACAGCCTGGAGCTGATGGGATACAACCATTATTTCGGTGCCCATGGATCCAATACGAATCCCTATGGCACGGTGGTCTTCTCCAAACTGCCTATCTCTTTCGTCAAGAAGATTGACGGCCAGAAGATTCTCGTGGAGATTATGAACGGAGACCAGCCGTTCCGCCTCATATGCGTCCATATGGACAGCTATGCCTTCGACCTCGACGATCGCAACGACATCGAACAGATGGCACGCCTGAAGATTGACTCTACCTCGCGACGCACCATGGGCAAGGCCAAGGAGACCGTTATCCGCCACGAGACAGAATGGAACGAGCAGTTGCGGCCGCTCATCAGCGACTGCAGCCTGCCGCTAATCTTGGCCGGCGACATGAACGATATCCCCTCGTCGCACCTCTATAGTCAGATTACCAAGTATCTGGATGATACCTACCGCGACAAGGGACTGGGGTTCTGCACCACCTATAACGGCAGTTTCCCCCGCTTCCGCATCGACATGGTGTTCCGCTCCAAGGAGTTCTCCACCCTCAGCTACCGCCGCATCAAGACCCCCATCTCCGACCACTACCCCGTCATCGTCTCACTGGAAAAGAAAGGGTCGGCCTAAAGGCCTCAAAATCCAACAAGATCTAATCCAAAAATCAGAAAATGAATTTGCTTCAAGAGCATAACAAGAAATACCAGTTCTTCCACGACATCACGGGTGTTGCCATGAAGGTATACAACAAGTACCGTCCTGGATTACTGGAATCTGCTTATGAGGCAGCACTCAAGTATCTTCTTGAAATCGATGGCTATAAGGTAGAACGTCAGGTTTTCCTCCCTATCTTTTGGGATGACGTGCAACTTGACCAAACCTATCGTATGGACCTTCTTGTCAACGATAATATTATTTTGGAATTGAAAGCTGTTAATTTTGTAGACAAAAGCCATCGCCGTCAGTTGTGGAATTATATGAATCTCACCCATCAGCCATACGGCATGCTGATCAATTTTGGTCCCGAGGGCTTGTATTCCGAATGGTATGAGCGATATGATAACGGGGATATTGAAAAGGTGCGCCTGTTATGAGAAAAAGATTTTAAAGTTGATTTTGCCAGATTTTGAGCGTAGCGACCCTCTCTGCCGCACGCAGGAAGCGGCAACCGCAAAAAGAAAGAAACGCCGATAAAAAGAAAAAAAGATTATAAAAAAGATTTTGAAGGATTTTGAGCGTAGCGACCCCCCCAACCCCTGCCGCACGAAGTAGCGGCAACCACAAAAAGAACCCCGCCGAAAAAAGAAAGATTATAAAAAAGATTTTTGCCAGATTTTGAGCGCAGCGACCCCCCAACCGCAGCAGCGAAGCCTGCTGCATCCGCAAAAGAAACATACGCCGATAAAAAAAAAGATTATAAAAAAGATTTTTGAAGGATTTTGAGCGCAGCGACCCCCCCAAAAAAAAACGTAGCGACCTAAAAAATGACAATACAAGAAAGATATAATCAGGTGATATCCCGTTTCGAGGAAGCTATGCCGGTGGCGGAGACGGAGCTCCACTACGAGACGCCGTTTCAGCTGCTGGTGGCTGTCATCCTCTCGGCACAGTGTACGGACAAGCGCGTCAATATGGTGACGCCGGCACTCTTCAAAGCCTATCCCGACGCTGAAGCTATGGCCCTCGCCACACCTGAGGAAATCTTCGAATATGTGCATTCGGTTTCCTACCCCAACAACAAGAGCAAGCACCTGGCCGCTATGGCGAGGATGCTGGTGAGCGACTTCGGCGGTGTGGTGCCCGAGGATGTATGTGACCTGCAGAAGCTCCCCGGGGTAGGGAGAAAGACCGCCAACGTCATCGCCGCCGTGGTCTTCGAGCAGCCCGCTATGCCGGTAGATACACATGTCTTCCGCGTCTCAAACAGAATTGGCTTGACACGCAATTCCAAGACTCCGCTGGAGACCGAGCGCGAGCTGACGAAGCACATACCCCCGGAGAAGATACCTACAGCCCACCACTGGCTCATCCTCCATGGCCGCTATGTCTGCCAGGCCCGCAAGCCCAAGTGTGACCAGTGCTGCATCAACGACCTCTGTGCGTATAAACAGAAAGGAGGCTGCGCATGATATTCGCCAACCCACTCTTCCTCTGGGGCCTGCTGGCATTGGCCATTCCCATCGCGGTGCACCTGTTCCAGTTCCGCCGCTATAAGAAGGTTTATTTCAGCAATGTAGAACGCCTGAATGCTTTGCAGGCGGAGAGTCGCCGTCGCAGCACCTTGCGACGCTGGATGGTGCTTGCGATGCGTTGCCTGGCTATCATATTCCTGGTTTTGGCTTTTGCCCAACCCACCCTTCCTGGCAAAGGGCAGACCTTGCACTCGGGAAGCACGGCGGTGAGCGTCTATGTCGACAACTCGTTCAGTATGGAGAACAGCGGCAGCGACGGCAGCCAGTTGGAGATTGCCAAGCAGAAAGCCCGCGAGATTGTGGCTGCCTACCGCCCCGGCGACCGCTACCAGCTGATGACCAACACCATGAGAGGGGAGGAGTTCCGCTGGCTGAGTCGCGAGGAGTTTCTCGATGCCGTTGACGAGTTGGCCATAAGCCCCGCCAGCCATAAGCTTGGCGAGGTGGTCCGGCGCCAAAGCGATTTCCTCAAACAATCGGGCGCCTCCAACCGCCATGCTTACCTCGTCAGCGACTTCCAGCGCTCTTGCGTGGACGACGGCACCGTCGGCGCCCTCGCTGCCGACACCCTTGTCTATTTTACAATGGTTCCGTTGGAGGGCGTTTCTACGGATAATATCTACATCGACACCCTGCGGCTCGATGCCCCCGCCTACTTCGTGGGTGGCAGCGTCACCGCTGAGGCCACGGTTGTCAACGGTGGCAGCTCCGATGTGGAGAAACTGCCCGTCAAGCTCATCGTCAATGGTCGCGAGCGCGCACTCGCTACACTCGATGTCCCTGCCGGAGGCTCCGCCAAAGCAGCCCTCCATTTCACCATCGACAGCGCCGGGTGGATGGACGGACATGTGGAATTGACCGACTACCCCATCACCTTCGACGACCACTACCATTTCTCCCTCCTCGCAGGCGAACGTATCAATATGCTCGAAGTCGATGGCGCACCGAATGGATATTTGTCCAAACTGTTCTCTATCGACAGCGCCATCAGCTACCAGCAACAATCCTCTTTGGCCGTTAATCTCTCACCGTTAAATGTTATTGTTCTCAACGAACTACGCGACTTGCCCTCCGGACAAGCCCAGGCCCTCGACTCATGGGTGAAGCAAGGCGGTACCCTGGTGGTCGTCCCGCCGGCCGACAGCAAAGCGGAGCATCTGAATGTCCTGTTGGCACAGTTGCAGGCCCCTCGTCTCGACCGCTGGGTGAAACGTCCGGTCAAAGCCTCCTCGGTCGACTGTCAGAGCAGCCTTTACCGAGGCGTTTTCAACGGCACCAGCGACGAGATGGAGATGCCTACCGTGCAGGGCCACTATACCTTGTCCGACCAGGGCGCCGTGCGACAGAATATCATTACGTTGGCCGATGGCACCAGCCTCCTCTCCGCCACCCCTTGTGGCGAGGGACGCCTTTACCTCTTCACGACTCCCCTCACAGAGGAATGGACCACCCTCGTGTCGCAGGCCCTTTTCGTGCCTACGCTCTACAATATGGCCCTCTATAGCCGTCAGCAGCCCGCCGCTTCCCATACCCTTGGCGACCGTAATCCCATCTTCCTCCAAGGCAGCTATGAACCCACCTCCTCGCCTTCGGAACTCGTAAGTCGAAACTCGGGATTCAGCATGATCCCTGACCTTCGCCGGTTGGGCAGCCGCTCGGCACTGATGCTCCATGGCGAGCTTACTGCCGACGGACACTACCAACTCATCCAGCGCAGTAGCACCATCCCCTCCGAGCATCTGGCCTTCAACTACCCCCGTCTGGAATCCCGGTTGGATTTCCTCTCGCGTAGCGAGATAGAGGAGCTGGTGGAGGACCTCCCCAATGTCTCTATGGTCCGCAATGCCGCCAAACCCCTCGATCAGGAGATTCGTGCTCGCGAGAATGGTACCCCCCTCTGGCGCTGGTGCCTCATCCTTGCACTCCTTGCACTCTTGGGTGAGACAGTTTTCCTGAAAGCCTATAAAACCCATAAAACCGATAAGACCCATTAACAACAGATGCCTCATGCTCTTAGAAGTAAATAATATCACCAAATCCTATGGTTCCCACAAGGTCCTCTCTGATATCAGCTTTACTGTTGAGAGGGGGGAGATTGTGGGTGTGTTGGGTGCCAATGGGGCGGGGAAGACCACCCTCCTGCGCATTGTTACATGCCTTCTCGAGACTGATGAAGGACAGGTGTTCTTCGATGGCCATCCCATGACCCGGGACGACCTCGCTCAGGTGGGCTACCTCCCGGAAGAACGAGGCCTCTATCGCCGCATGAAGGTGGGGGAGCAGGTGCTCTACCTGGCACGCCTCAAGGGTATGAAAAAGTCTGAGGCCGAGACGTCGGCACACGAATGGTTCCAGCGATTGGGAGCCGGGGCGTGGTGGGACCGTCCTGCCTCCAAGCTGAGCAAGGGCATGCAGCAGAAGGTACAGTTCATCGCCTCCGTTGTCCACCATCCGCAGCTCTTGATTCTTGACGAGCCCTTCTCCGGATTCGACAGCGACAATGCCGCCATGTTGCGCCGCGAGATAGAATCTCTCAGTGCTTCGGGTACCGCCATTCTCCTCTCCACCCACAACCTCGACGCCGTCCGCACCCTCTGCTCTAAGACCATCACAGTGGAACAAACCCCTCCCGCCGCCCCTCCGCCATTGTCTCCCTGGAAATGAAGGGCTCGGCCTAAAGGCCTCAAAATCCAACAAAATCTAATCCAAAAATCAGAAAATGAATTTGATTCAGGAGCATAACAAGAAATACCAGTTCTTCCACGACATCACGGGTGTCGCCATGAAGGTATGAGCGATATGATAACGGGGATATTGAAAAGGTGCGGCTGATATGAGAAAAAGATTTTAAAGTTGATTTTGAAGGATTTTGAGCGTAGCGACCCAAAAAAAGTGTAGCGACCAAAAAATGAGAATGCAAGAAGATAAAAAAGATTTTGAAGGATTTTGAGGCCCTCAGGCCGACCCCCCTCCCGCCGCACGAAGTGCGCGGCCCCCTAAAAACATTCGCCGTTAAAAAGATATAAGATTATAAAAAAGATTTTGACAGATTTTGAGCGTAGCGACCCCCATCCCCCGCAGCAGCGAAGCCTGCTGCATCCGCAAAATTAGCCCGCAATTGACCCTGCGCAAGCAATTTGCAAACTTAGAAACATTCGCCGATAAAAAGAAAAAAAGATTTTAAAGAAGATTTTGACAGATTTTGAGCATAGCGACCCCCATCCCCCGCAGCAGCGAAGCCTGCTGCATCCGCAAAATAAAAAACACCCGCCGTTGAAATGAAAAAGATATTATTAGTCGTTGCCCGTGAACTGCGCCTCCGCCTTCGCCGCCCCTCCTTCTGGGTCCTCACCCTCCTGGTGCCGTTGCTGCTGGCTGTCCTCTATGCCCTCCCCGTCATCGCCGCCAACCGCAGCCCCGAGCGGGCTCAGGTGTTGGTGGTCGACGAGACGGGATTGTTCGAGCACAAGCTCCGTCCCACCGAGGAGGTCTCCTTCCGTACCATGCCCGATATCGACTATGCCCGTCGGCAGATGGACGAGGACAAAGCTGTTGATGCCGTCTTGTTTATCCCCATGCGCGAGACAACCATCCCCCGCGACGCCTTCCTCTATCACCGCTCCTCCATAGCACCCTTGGCTCTCCAGCAATATATCTCCTCGCAGCTCCAGATGCTCCTCCGCAACGCCATCCTTGTCGATGTCTATCAGGTTGATCCCGCGATCTACCATTCCGTTGCCACCACCGACATCCGTCTCCACACCCAGGATGCCGCCACGGGCCGTGAGAGCTTCGCCCGTGTCAAAAGTGTGGTGGCCGTCGTGTTGGCAGTGCTTATGGTGTTGGCACTCATCGTGTTCGGTGTCCAGGTGATGCGTAGCGTGCAGGAAGAGAAGGCCACACGTGTCGCCGAGGTCGTGGCTTCGTCGGTACATCCCGTGCAGCTCATGGTGGGCAAGGTGGGAGGTGTCGCCTTGACGGCTGTCGCCCAGCTGGTGCTGTGGGTCATGCTCACCGCCGCCGCCATCGGGGGCATCCAAGCCACCAACCCCGACCTCTTCGCCCAGGCCCGCGAGCAGCAGAGCGCTCGCTCGCTGGCTACCAAGGGTGTCGAGGCCACTATGCAGTACAACACCTCAGTGCAACTTGTCGACGAGACCGTCCAAGGCCTCACGGCCATCAACCTGCCGCTGGTGGCGGGAATCTTCTTCCTCTTCTTCCTCTTGGGATACCTTTTCTATGGCTCCATCCTCGCGGCCCTCGCGGCGCGTCTCGACAGCGATGCCGACGCCCTCCAGTGGGTACTCCTCGTCCTCTCGCCATTGATTATGTTCTTGGTCCTCATGCCCTTGCTTCTGCAAAATGCTGAAGGGGCTTTGTCGCAATGGCTCAGTTTTATACCCTTCACCGCTCCCGCTGCGGTGCTCCTCCGCCTTCCCTTCGGTATCTCATTGGGGCAGGTCGTGCTTGCTGCCGCGATACTTATCCTTTTCTTCCTCGTAGCAGCGATCCTCGCCGCCCGTTCCTACAAACGCAACCTCATCCGGTAATAACAACCCCATCGCGCGAAGCAG
>JAEEGH010001950.1_pt1 | contig 57676 bp, 46 predicted proteins | sample 9134181 | NCBI WGS metagenome assembly JAEEGH01 (sample SAMN16246544, study PRJNA631951) | gut metagenome | biome: gut microbiome; feature: rumen; material: DP-attached | host: Bos | place: Iran: Karaj | collected 2018-10
CTCCATAATGAAACCTGAACCACCATGGATGCTGATAGCATCGTAAGCGTTCTGGTTGGCATACTCAGAGTTCATACCCTTAGCAAGCGGTGTGAAGGCATCAGCCAGGCGCTGGTACTTCTTCAACTCCTGCTTCTCCTCGGGAGTGAGCTTGCGGTCGCGCTCAATATCTTCGAGGCACTTGTAAACATCAACATAGCAGGCGGTCTCATAGAGTAATGAACGACCAGCATCGAGCTTGGCCTTCATGCGAGAGAGCATGTCATAGACAGCGGGGAAGTTGATGATCTTGTCACCAAACTGCTGACGCTCGCGGGCATAGGCCAGGGCCTCGTTGTAAGCCTCCTGCTCAACACCTACTGACTGAGCGGCGATACCCAGACGGGCACCATTCATCAGAGCCATCACGTACTTGATCAGTCCCAGACGGGTCGATCCGCAGAGCTCTGCCTTAGCGTTCTTATAAGTCAGCTCACAGGTGGGTGAACCATGGATACCCAACTTGTGCTCAATGTGACGAACATCAACACCGCCCTGACGCTTGTCGTAGATGAACATAGACAGACCACGTCCGTCCTTGGTGCCTTCCTCAGAACGAGCCAGCACGAGGTGGATGTCGCTATCACCATTGGTGATGAAACGCTTCACACCATTCAGACGCCAGCAGTTCTCCTTCTCATCGAAGGTTGCCTTCAGCATCACACGCTGCAGGTCAGAACCAGCATCAGGCTCTGTGAGGTCCATACTCATACCCTCACCAGCGCAAACGCGTGGGATGTACTTCTGGCGCTGCTCCTCTGAACCGAACTCATAGAGCGTGTCGATACACGACTGCAGGCTCCAGATGTTCTGGAAACCAGCATCAGCAGCTGAGATCATCTCAGAGAGCATAGAGAATACTGCGTTAGGCAGGTTCAGACCGCCGTAACGACGAGGCATTGAAACACCCCAGAGGCCAGCCTTGCGGGTAGCGTCGAGGTTCTCGTAGGTCTTAGAGGCGTAGATCATACGGCCGTTCTCGAGGTGTGGACCTTCCAGGTCAACGCTCTCAGAGTTTGGCTCGATGATGTTAGCAGCCACGTCGCCAGTGATGTCGAGAATCTGCTTGTAGTTCTCGATGGCGTCGCCCAAGTCAACTGGGGCGTAGTCATATTCCTTTGCATCAGCAAAGCCTTTTTCCTTCAGCTCGACGATACGAGCCATCAGAGGATGATTCAGATAGAATCCAATCTCTGGGTGGTCACTATAATAGTTTGCCATGATTTATTTCGAATTTTGCTTGTAATACTTAATGAGCTTTGGAACTACCTCTTCGACTGTGCCTACGATGACGTAGTCGGCGATGCGGTTGATAGGAGCATCAGGATCGCTGTTCACAGAGATGATGATACCAGAATCCTGCATACCAGCGATGTGCTGAATCTGACCAGAGATACCGCAGGCGATGTAAACCTTTGGATGAACGGTAACACCCGTCTGTCCAATCTGACGATCGTGGTCGAGCCAGCCTGCATCAACAGCAGCACGGCTACCGCCAACCTCACCATGAAGCACCTTAGCCAACTGGAACAGCATGTCGAAGTTCTCCTTAGAGCCCATACCGTAACCACCGGCAACAACGATAGGCGCACCCTTCAGGTTGTGCTTGGCAGCCTCTACGTGGTGGTCGAGTACCTTCACTACGAAAGCCTCAGGGCTAACATATTTGCTTACCTCAGGATAAACAACCTCCTTGCGGCACTCGCCATCGTAGATAGCCTTCTGCATCACGCCAGAGCGAACAGTAGCCATCTGTGGACGGTGGTCGGGGTTAACGATGGTAGCTACGATGTTACCACCAAAGGCAGGACGGATCTGATAGAGCAGATTCTCGTATGTCTTGCCCTCTTTCTTATCCTCGTAAGGACCAATCTCCAACTCTGTGCAGTCAGCTGTCAGACCAGAGGTCAGTGACGAACTAACACGTGGACCCAGGTCACGACCAATAACAGTAGCGCCCATCAGACAGATCTGAGGCTGCTCCTCTTTGAAGAGGTTCACCAGAATGTCTGTGTGAGGAGCTGAGGTGTAAGGGAACAGGTCCTTAGCGTCGAAAACAAACAGCTTGTCAACACCATAAGGCAGAATCTGATCCTCAACCTTATCCTTGATGCCTGTACCAGCCACTACAGCGTGGAGCTCAACACCCAGTTCATTGGCGAGCTTGCGACCCTTGGTCAGCAGCTCCTGAGATACTTCCTGTACCTGAGTACCTTCTATCTCGCAATATACAAATACATTATTCATATCTCAATTAACCAATAATCTTTTCGTCCAACAATTCTTTGATCATTCCCTCGATGTCTGCATCAGAAGCCGTCAAAGTCTTCGACTCCTTAGCCTGGAACACAATGTTCTTGATGGCCTTTACCTTGGTAGGCGAACCTGCCAGACCACACTGCTGAACATCGCCGTCTACATCAGCTACGCTCCACTGGTTCAACGTCAGATAGGGCCTTTCTTCATAGAGATAGGAGTAATCACTCTCCTCGCCCTTTGGAGAGGGGTCGGGGGTGAGGCTTCTCTCCATAGGACATGTAGCACGCTTGTACTTCATCACCAGCTTGGCGTTCTGTGGGCGGCATGGAGCTGCACTACCATTAACGGTGATAACTACTGGCAGAGGAGCCTCTACAGTCTCAACACCACCATCGATAACACGCTTGATAGTAGCCTTGCCATCCTTAACGCTGAGAACCTCCTCAGCATAAGTCACCTGGTTAAGACCCAGCTTCTGAGCTACCTGAGGACCTACCTGAGCGGTATCACCATCGATAGCCTGACGACCACCAATCACGATGTCTACATCGCCAATCTTCTTGATAGCTGTTGCCAGAGCATAAGATGTAGCGAGGGTATCAGCACCAGCGAAGAGACGGTCGGTCAGCAACCAACCTGTATCAGCGCCACGATAAAGTCCCTGACGGATGATTTCGCCTGCACGTGGAGGACCCATCGTGAGGATTCCTACTGTTGAGCCTGGGTTCTGCTCCTTCAGGCGAAGAGCCTGCTCCAGGGCGTTCAAATCTTCTGGATTGAAGATGGCGGGTAGGGCGGAGCGGTTGACGGTGCCTTCGGCAGTCATGGCGTCCTTACCCACATTTCTTGTGTCTGGTACCTGCTTAGCAAGTACTACAATTTTTAATGCCATATTATTATAATAATGTGTAAAAATGATATCCTTTTTTGAAAATCGACCGCAAAGGTACGACTTTTTGCGCACACAGCCAAATAAAATGCACAAAAACGTTGCGTTTGTGCACAAAAGACGAAAATTGTGCATTTTTTTCTTCTTGATTCATGCGGTTTTCAGAAAAATAATGCTTAACTTTGCAAAATCATAGAATAGACAAACTAATAATATAAGTATATATGAGAAAAAGACTTTTGTGGACACTACTGATGCTGCCTGTTGTGGCTTTCGGCAGAGTAGTGAACGTAGATTATTATGGAAAAGAAGTGAAAGTTCACTTTGCCGACACGAAGATGGTGAAGGTGAAGAAGGACAAGGACAGTAAGATCAAGAAATGCATCACATGGTTGGAGGTTGCCACCTACGAGACATTGAAAGACTGTCAGGAGGCTAAGCGCGATATGGCCCTGTGCGACTGGGCTTACGTGAAGCTGCTGGACAAGGTAAGCGAGAAAGTGCTAGGTAATGGCAACGAGGCAGTCATCATGATGGCTGTGCTGATGGATCGTTCGGGATTCGACGTCCGACTGGCTGGCGACGGTGCCAAGAAGGTGGCTCTGCTGTTCCGTTCGGATGCGCTGAGCATCGGAACGTACAAAAGTGTCGACGTAGATGGCAAGCGCTACTTCGTGTATGGCGATCTGGCTAAAGAGCCACAGGTGAAGGATATGCCCCGACACCAGGGACAGGCCGTATCGCTGAAGATGGAACGTGAGCTGGACATCAAGGGATTCTATGCTGATATTCCGCAGTTCAACTATAGCGACGGTACCAATCGCGAGCGTATGTTGTTGGCACTGCCCGTTGCCGAGGCGATGGTGAAGGACATGAAGAGCCAGGTGGACGGCATGAAACAGATGAATGCCATTAAGCAGTTGCAGAACACCGTGAACTTCTATTACGAGGAAGACCAGCGCCCCACGATGCTCTACCGACTGGTGCGTGATGTGTTGGGACTGCAGGTGGAATCGGTGCTGCATCAGGGCCAGCAGGTGGTTGGCGTCTGTGTGACCGATGATGATAATGTGGAAGGTGACTACGTGGTGAAAGACGGCATGCACTATGTTATTATTAAATAAGGATTAAGACGATGAAAAAGATATTATTAGGACTCATGCTGACATGGTCGTGTACGATGTTTGCAGCAGATAAGGTAGTCAGCTTCACTTTCTACGGAAAGGATGTGCAGGTGCGTTTCGACAACTCAAGAAGAGTGAGGGTGAAATCGGGAACGAACGGCGAACTGGTGAGATGTCTGGAGTGGTTGGACGGTGTTACCTACGAGACGGTGGAAGACTGCCAGCGTATCAAGAAAGAGTTGAACCTGAGCGACTGGGCATACACCAATTTCCTGAATAAGTTGGCTGAGACCAGTCTTGGAAAAACCAATGAGGCTGTGCTGATGATGGCGTGGATGATGGACCTCTCAGACTATAACGTGGGAATCTGCAAGGGTAAGAACGGCGGCTTGCGCCTGTTGTTCCTGTCGGATGCCGACCTGCCCAACTATCATCCGATGGAGGTGCGCGGAAAGGTGTTTTATGCTTTCCAGGATTCAACGCTGACAACGTTCAGAAATTATGAACGCCTGTCGACAGTAGGTAATCCCGTGTCGTTCCGCAAATATGGCGACCAGAAATTTGGCGTAAACCCGACGCAGCCCATCACGGTGACGTCGAAGAAGAACCCCGACTTCTCGTTTACCTTCCGTTTCAACCAGTATATGATTGATTTCTTCCGCAGTCTGCCGACTTACATTTATGATAAAGACCCGCAGCAGCGTTGGTTGATTATGGCTCAGACACCGCTGGAGGAATATCTGCAGAACTCGCTGGTGAAGGACATGAAGCAGAAGGTAGCTGGCATGAAGCAGCAGGATGCTATCCAGCAGATGATCTGGTGGGTACAGACGGGTTTTGAGAATATCAATGAAAACGAGAAGAACGTCATTCTCTCGCGCCTCGTCCGTGACGTGCTGGGACTGAAGGTAGCGTTTATCAACTATCCCTCGCATACGGCTATCGCTGTCAGCATTACCGATGCCGATGTTCACGGCGCTTATGTCGTGAGAAGCGGACGCCACTATGTGTTGTGCGATGCTGCTTACGACGACGCCAAGGTGGGCAGAGAGATGCCTTCGATGTCTGGGCAGAAAAAAATAGTGACCCTGTTGGATCACTAAATAGAATAAGCTGTAATCTGGTCAATATGTTTATTTGACCAGATTACCCAAGATGTCACGAGTGAGTTCCTTCGTAATAGTACGAGTAGCGGCACTCGTGGCATTTTTTGCGACCCTACCTGTCGTAGAGGTCTTCGACTTTGTCTTCTTACCAGTCACCTTATCGCTGACATAAGTGCCGAGGATGGCAGCAAATGTCGACGTGATAGCGGTGATAACAGCCTTCAGCACTTTACCCATAATGCCCGGCTTCTTCTTTTCTTCCTTGGAGGCAGTCTTGGCTTCCTCTGCAGCGGCTGCTTCCTCCTGCTGAACAGCCAGCTGCTGCTCGGCTTCAGCCATCAGCACTTCGAACGCACTCTCACGATCGATAGGTGTGTCGTACTTGCCGTAGATGCGGCTCTGTTTGATGATGTCGAGGCGCTGACCTTCTGTTACTGCACCAATCTGCGAGAGCGGGAAGAGAATCTTGGCGCGCTCGACAATGCCGGGAGCACCCTTCTCGTCGAGGAAGCTCACGAGAGCTTCACCCGTCTCCAGATTCATGATAGCCTCGTCGGTCTTAAAGGCAGGATTAGCGCGGAAGGTATCGGCAGCTGTCTTCACAGCCTTCTGGTCCTTCGGCGTGTAAGCACGCAGGGCATGCTGTACGCGGTTACCCAACTGACCTAAGATGTTCTCTGGAATATCTGTAGGACTCTGTGTGATGAAATAGATGCCTACGCCCTTAGAACGAATCAGGCGGATAACCTGCTCAATCTTATCCAAGAGAGCCTTGCTGGTATCTGTGAACAGCATGTGAGCCTCGTCGAAGAAGAATACGAGTTTAGGTAATGGCAGGTCGCCAACCTCAGGCAGGGTAGAGTAGAGCTCACTCAAGAGCCACAGCAGGTAGGTGGAATAGAGCTTGGGCTGTAACATCAACTTATCAGCTGCCAGCACATTCATCACACCCTTGCCACTCGCATCACACTGCAGAAGATCGTTAATATCGAACGAGGGAAGTCCGAAAAATTTGTCGGCACCCTGATTTTCCAACTGTAGTATAGCTCGTTGAATCGAACCGACACTCATTGTTGTGACAGTTCCATAACTATTCCTGATATCTTTGGAATGTTCTCCCATATACTTAAGCATAACGTTCAAATCTTTGAGATCATCCATCAAAATACCACGATCATCTGCATAGCGAAATGCGATTGTTAAGACACCTTCTTGTGTGTCATTTAATTGCATGATACGTGACAGCAGCTGAGGACCCATCTGTGAAATGGTGGCACGCATGGGGTGGCCTTGTTCGCCAAAGACATCGAAGAAACGTACGGGACAAGCCTGGAATTCAGGGTTCTCGATGCCAAACTCAGGCAGGCGCTTCTCAATGAAGCCACTCATCTTACCTACTTGCGAGATACCACTCAGGTCGCCCTTCATATCGGCCATGAAACATGGAACGCCAGCCTGACAGAATGTCTCGGCCATCACTTGCAGCGTTACCGTCTTACCAGTACCGGTGGCACCGGCAATGAGTCCATGACGATTTGCCATTTTTCCTGTAATACTCAGTGCTCCGTTAGAGCAATGGGCAATGTAGAGCCCTCTTTCTTTGTCGAACATAATCGTTTTGGTTTAGTTATTTTAATGAGTCTTTATACCATTCAAACAGTTTCTGAACGCCATCCTCAATCTCCACCTTGTGGGTCCATCCCAACGAATGAAGCTTCGATACATCGATGAGTTTACGCATGGTACCATCGGGCTTCGAGATGTCGAATTCTACAGTTCCTTCGAAACCGACGGCTTTCACCACAAGTTCGGAGAGTTCGCGGATGGTGAGCTCCTTGCCCGTACCAACGTTGATGTGGCAGTTGCGGATTTCGCCTAACTTAGGGATAGCACCGCCACGTCCTGCGCTGTGGTTACGGTCTACGGCTCCATCGGTACTTGCACCATAATGTACAGAAGAATATTTCTCGATGCCGATGATGTCGCTGAAGTTGACGTTCAACAATACATGAACTGAGGCGTCGGCCATATCCTCGCTCCAGAGGAACTCACGAAGCGGTGTACCGGTGCCCCAGAGAACGACCTTATTGTCCTCTATGCCGTATTTCCGTAATACCGTGATAATGTCATTACGGGATGCCGAACCGTCGACACCTTCTACGGGACGCTTATTGAGATCGATGGCAATCTTATCCCATTCTCCGTCATGTATTAACTTCGCCAGATACACCTTACGCATCATAGCTGGCATCACATGCGAATTTTCCAAATGGAAGTTGTCGTTAGGACCATAGAGGTTCGTTGGCATCACGGCGATATAGTTCGTGCCGTATTGCAGATTGTAACTTTCGCACATCTTCAGACCGGCAATCTTCGCAATGGCGTATTCCTCGTTGGTATACTCCAATGGGGATGTCAGCAGACAGTCTTCTTTCATCGGTTGCGGCGCATTCTTGGGATAAATACACGTTGAGCCCAAGAACAGCAGCTTCTGAACACCATGCGCATAAGCCTCGCTGATGACGTTGCACTGAATCTTCATATTCATCATAATGAAGTCGGCACGATAGAGGCTGTTTGCCATAATACCGCCAACGAAGGCGGCAGCCAGCACAACGGCATCAGGACGCTCTTCGTCGAAGAACTTTCTGACAGCCACCTGATCCGTGAGGTCAAGCTCCTTGTGTGTCCTGCCTACCAGGTTCTTATAGCCTCGCTGCAGGAGGTTATTCCAAATAGCAGAGCCCACGAGTCCGTGATGCCCTGCCACATATATCTTACTATCCTTACTCAGCATCTTGCTTATCCATTTGTGCCTTCAGGAACAGTTTCTTCACGAACTTCATATCGTGCTTCACCATAATCTTGACGAGATCTTGGAAACTGGTCTTCTGCGGATTCCAACCCAGCTTAGCTTTTGCTTTGGCGGGATTACCCAACAGCTGATCAACCTCAGCAGGACGGAAGTACTTGGGATCGACCTCAACAAGCGATTTGCCTGTAGCCTTATCGTAACCCTTCTCGTCGACACCGTCACCGCGCCATTCCAGTTCGATACCCACCTCCTTGAAGGCCAGCGTAGCAAATTCGCGAACGGTATGATACTCGCCTGTAGCAATCACGAAGTCGTCGGGTTCCGGCTGCTGGAGAATCAGCCACATGCACTCGATATAGTCTTTAGCATAACCCCAGTCGCGCAAAGAATTCAGATTACCCAGATAGAGCTTGTCCTGATAGCCTTGAGCAATGCGGGCGGCTGCCAACGTAATCTTACGCGTCACAAAGGTCTCGCCACGACGCTCACTCTCGTGATTGAAGAGGATACCGTTGCAGCAGAACATATTGTACGACTCGCGGTAGTTCTTCATGATCCAGAAACCGTAGAGCTTGGCAACGGCATAAGGACTGCGGGGGTAGAACGGAGTGGTCTCACTTTGCGGCACCTCCTGTACCTTACCATACAGCTCAGACGTAGAAGCCTGGTAGATACGGCAAGTATCAGCCAGACCTGCAATACGAACGGCTTCGAGCAGACGGAGCACACCATTGGCGTCGGTGTCAGCCGTGTATTCCGGCACATCGAACGATACCTTCACGTGACTCTGAGCAGCCAGATTATAAATCTCTGTGGGACGAATCTTTGAGATGACACGAATCAGTGACGAAGAGTCGGTCATATCTGCCCAATGCAGATTGACCAGACGAGCCTTCTTCATGTCTCGAACCCACTCGTCGAGATACAGATGTTCGATACGAGCGGTATTAAAACTCGACGAACGGCGCATGAGGCCATGCACCTCGTATCCCTTTTCGATTAAGAATTCGGCCAGATACGAACCGTCCTGACCAGTAATACCAGTAATTAGAGCAACTTTTTTATTTTCCATATTTCTTAGAATTGAATATAGTCATACTTGATTATTTGTCTTGTCCGCTAAACTGCTTGATACGCTGTTCCTCAGAAAGTTTGCAGATGAGTAGGGTGTCGTCGTTCTCGGCAATGATATAGCCGTCGAGACCCTGAATCACCACCTTCTTCTCCTGTGTGGTGTGAACGATACAGTTATGACTCTCGAAGAGCGAGATGTCTGGTCCGATGCAGGCGTTGCCGTAGAGGTCTTTCTTCGACTGCTGGCGCAGTGAACCCCACGTGCCCAGATCGCTCCATCCGAAGTCGGCAGGACAAACGAATATCTCTTCGGCTTTCTCCATGATGGCATAGTCGACACTGATGTTCTCGCACTCAGGGAATACCTCATCGATGGTCTCCTGTTCCTTATCAGTACCATAGACAGGCAATAGCTTCTCGAAGATCTTTGCCATTGCGGGCTGATACATACGGAAGGCATTGACGATGGTGTTGACATTCCAAATGAAGATGCCTGCATTCCAGAAGTAGTTATTCTTCTGGATATAGCGTAAGGCTGTCTCGACGTCTGGCTTCTCGCGGAAAGAGTCGACGCGGAAGATTTCCTTATTACGCAACGACTGCGCTGAGAGGTTAGCCTCAATATAACCATAACCCGTCTCAGGACGGTTGGGCTTCATACCAAGCGTCACGATGGCATCGTTGTCGCTCGTAAACTGGAGGCACTCTGTGATGACGCGACGGAACTCCTGAACATCCAGAACGACGTGGTCGCTGGGAGACACCACGATATTGGCCTTTGGATCTTTCGACTTGATACGCCAGCTGACGTAAGCAATGCACGGTGCTGTGTTTCTGCGACAAGGCTCGCAGAGAATATGGTCACGAGGCATCTCTGGCAACTGCTCGGCCACCGTTTCTGCATAGGTCTTATTAGTCACTACCCATACGTTCTCGTTGTCAACGAGTCCAGAGAAACGGTCTACGGTCATTTGCAGCAACGAACGTCCGATGCCCATCACATCGATAAACTGCTTGGGCTTCTCAGCCGTGCTCATTGGCCAGAAACGGCTGCCTACGCCGCCTGCCATGATTACCAAATGATTATTGATTCTAGCCATAACGATAGTTGATTTTTTGAATTAATTCTGCAAAAATACACAATATTTTTGATAATCACGAATTTTTAGCCTGTTTTTTCTTCATCCAAGCCTTAAAAACAAAGTAAGCAACGCCCAGAACCACCAAAGCGATGATGATGAGCTTGATGTATTCAGCATACTCCGTAATCTTGTCGTTGAGCTGTTCCTCGGGGACGATGGCGTGCAGATACCAGCCCAATGCCGCCAGAATAGCATGCCAGCAGCCTGCGCCAATCGTGGTGTAGAGCAGGAACTTGCCGTAGTGCATTCGAGCCAGTCCGGCGGGAATGGATATCAAGTGGCGGATGCCAGGAATCAGTCGTCCTGTCAGTGTAGCAGCAACTCCGTGCTCGTCGAAATAACGCTCCGACTTTTCTACCTTCTCCTGATTCAGCAGACACATCTTGCCCCACTTGCTATTCGCAAACTTATAGATGACGGGACGGCCAACGTATAGAGCCACGAAATAGTTGATGGAGGCTCCGAGGTCGGCACCGATGGTGGCAAAGAGAATGACCAACCACACGTCGAGTTGTCCGCTTGCCGCATGATAAGCTGCAGGGGTGACTACGAATTCAGAGGGAACGGGAACCACCGTGCTCTCAAGGAGCATCAGAAAGAGGATGGTGCCGTAGTTCAGATTGCCTAACAGGGTTGTTATAAAGTTCATATTTGTCTCGTGATAATGTTATGATGGGTTTTGTGGAATATGTTGTTCCATATATGAAACATATTCGCTGACGGGTGTGTTCTCAGGAAACATCCAGTACAGCACTTCTTGTGCCTCTCTGGGGTTCTTGTCGACAGCCAGTCGCAGATATTTCATAAATTCGTCCCAATACTTCAAGTCGAAACAGCATAGTGCCATATAGGCATAGCCGTTTTTAAAATCGGGGTAACATTCTTCAATCATATCGAGAAACTTGAGCAGCATATTATAACAAGCCTCGATGAGATGATTGTCATGAAGCGATACGATGACTCGTAACATGATTTGAGGATTGTGCTCACTCTTCATGATGGCCGTCTGATATGCTTTCTGAGCCTCGTCCACCTTACCATTCTGCAAGAGTAGATGGGCTCTGACTACCAGCATGTCTAAATGGTCACAGTCCAACGTCTCCGTCTGGTCCAACATCTCCATCGCCTGTTTGATCTGATGCAAGCCGCTATAGCAGAAAGCCAGTTCCTGATAGATCTGTGGACGCAAGGGTGAGTCCTTCTCCGTAAGTGCCAACGACATACGCAATACCGTGACTGCCTCTTCGTAACGATTCAGATTGGACAGACAAACGCCTTCATGTAGAAGTCCTACTTCATCTTCTGGAACCAGTTCTATGTACTTTTTGAAATACTTCAGAGCTTCCTCGAAATTGCCCATTTTGAACAGTCCGACAGCCTTGTTGTTGATAGGCTCCGGATCATTGGGGGCAATGGCGATAGCGTATTCCGAACTGGTGATAGAGCTCGAGAAGTCATTGTTCATATACTGTGCCGAAGCCAGTGCCGTCCAATAATTTTCAGAAAAAGGATTCTTGTCGACGAGTTCGTTGAAGAGTCGTTCGGAGTCCTTATACTTGCCAATTCCAAAGAGCGCGCGAGCCATCAGTTCCTTGAAGTCGTCGCTGCCGTCACCTTTCGAGCGCAACATCCATTCAAATGCCTTCATGCTTTCTTCGTAGTCAATGTATAGGTTGGCACAATCGCGTACGAAGTCCTCATACTCGTCAGGATCAACCGTCTTGCCGTATTCGCGCAGATACTCGTCGGCTTCTTCTACATTTCCTTCCGCAATCATGATTTCTGCCACCAGATAGTGGTAATCGGGATCGTCGTGATTCTCTATCTCGTCGCGATAGAATGCTGCCTCCTCATAATCGTCTCTGTTCAAAGCCTTACGTGCCTTAAACACATTGGGAAGCGTCGCATTGGGATATAGCTCCAAAGCGTAGTCGATGGCCTCTTCTGCCTTCTCCTCAAGGTCTTTCCACGAGTAGTAGTCGGCAATATCCACTAAGTCATCGGCATCTATAAATGGGCTGTTGCCGTCATTTACAGATGCCTCATAACTTTCCAGTATCTCCTGGAATTCTTCGCTTTTAAAATACTCTTCGTCTATTTGCATTCAGTTTATTTTCTCCATGTATCTTTCAGACCGACGGTCTTGTTGAAAACCAGATGTTCTAGTGTTGAATCGAGGTCAAGCGTAAAGTATCCGATACGCTGGAACTGCAGGAAGTCGCCAGCTTTCTTTTCCTTCAGGTAAGGCTCTACGTAGCAGTTGCTGAGCACCTTTAGCGAGTCGGGATTCAGCAGGTCGCGGAAGTCGCGCTCGTCGGCACCGGGATTCTCGATAGAGAACAGACGGTCGTAGAGACGGACCTCAGCCTGAATGGCGTCCTCGCTGTTGACCCAATGCAGCGTCTTACCTTTAATCTTGCGGTCGGCACCGGGCTGTCCGCTACGTGTCTCGGGATCGTAGGTGGCGTAGATCGTTGTTACGTTGCCCTCGGCATCCTTATCGCAGGGGTGCTCCTCGTCGCACTTGATGATGTAGGCGTTCTTCAGACGAACCTCCTTGCCTGGAGCCAGACGCTGGAACTTCTTCTCAGCTACCTCCATGAAGTCGTCGCGCTCAATCCACAGTTCGCGGCTGAAGGTTATCTTGTGCGTGCCCTCTGCCTCGTTCTCGGGATTGTTGACAGCTTCCATCTCCTCGGTCTTACCCTCAGGATAGTTGTTGATGATAAGCTTCACGGGGTCCAGTACAGCACTCACGCGTGTTGCCTTCTTGTTCAGGTCGTCGCGTACGTTTGACTCCAGCAGCGCATAGTCGTTCAGTGCATCGAACTTGGTGTAACCGATGGCGTTGATGAAGTTGCGCACACTCTGCGACGAATAGCCGCGACGGCGCATACCGCAGACGGTTGGCATACGGGGGTCGTCCCAACCGTTGACGAGATTCTCGTCGACCAATGCCTTCAGCTTGCGCTTCGACATCACCGTATAGGTCAGGTTCAGACGGTTGAACTCAATCTGTCGGGTACCGTCATATTTCTCGTCCACGATATCAGGATTGTATTCTCCGGCCTTGCCCTCAGCAATCTGTTCCTTGATATATTCGCGCAACAGTTCAACGAACTTGTCGTAGAGTGGACGGTGAGGTACGAACTCCAGCGTACAGATAGAGTGGGTGACACCCTCGAAGTAGTCAGACTGTCCGTGGGCAAAGTCGTACATCGGATAGCAGTGCCACTTGGTGCCTGTACGGTGGTGAGGAATTTGGATGATGCGATAGATGATAGGATCGCGGAAGTGCATGTTCGGATTCGCCATATCCAACTTGGCGCGCAGCACCATGCTTCCCTCAATGGCCTCAGGGGTGTTCATCTGCTCAAACAGACGCAGGTTCTCCTCGATGGGGCGGTCGCGGAACGGACTGGGACGTCCGGGTTGTGTCGGTGTACCCTTCTGTTCGGCTATCTGCTCCGACGTCTGCTCGTCGACGTATGCCAGGCCCTTCTTGATGAGCCATACGGCAAAGTCCCACAGCTTCTCGAAATAGTCGGAGGCGTAGTACACATTCTCCCAGTGGAAGCCGAGCCACTTAATGTCGCTCATAATGTTCTCCACATATTCCGTATTCTCCTTCGTGGGGTTGGTATCGTCGAAACGCAGGTTGCAGATGCCACCGAACTCCTCAGCAGCGCCGAAGTCCATGCAGATGGCTTTGGCGTGTCCGATGTGTATATAGCCGTTGGGCTCTGGTGGAAAACGCGTCTGAATGCGTCCACCGTTCTTTCCTGCTTCCAGGTCTTCTTTCACAAACTGTTCTACGAAGCTGAGGCTCTTTTTTTCCTCGCCTTCAGTGATTATTTTCTCTTCCATATTTATAAAGATGTATTATTTTGGCTGCAAAGGTAATAAAACCTCCGCAAAAAGCCAAAGAAATCGAAATTTATTTGATGCCTCTTTCGTTGAGAGCCTTTGTATAACGCGCTGCATTTTGCAGATGCTCCTGATAAGTGCGGGCAAAATTGTGCGTTCCCGAGAAGTCTTCCTTAGCACACATATAGAGATAATCGTGCTCAGCAGCGTTCAGTACAGCATCAATGCCCTTGATAGACGCAATTTTAATAGGTCCTGGGGGCAACCCTTCGTTCCGATAGGTGTTATAGGGCGAGTCGATGCGCAACAGTTTTTGCCAGATGCGCTTCAGCTCAAACTGTTTCAGCGCAAACTTGATGGTGGGGTCGGCCTGTAGAGGCATGTTGGTCTTCAGGCGGTTCAGATACATGCCTGCTATCATCGGTTTCTCGGCGTTGTTGGCAGTCTCCTCGTCGATAATGCTGGCCAGCGTGCACACCTCAACGGGTGTCAGCTGCTTCTCAGCCGCCTTGCTCTGCCGTTCTCCCTGCCAGAAGCGGTCGTGCTCTTTCTGCATGCGTTCCAGGAGTCCGTCGATGCTCATGTTCCAATACACGTCGTATGTGTTGGGCACAAACAGTGCGGCTATTGTCGTCGTGTCGTAGCCAAAGCGCTGACAGGTCTCTTCGCTGTACAGCGCATCGGCAATAGTGGTCGAGTCGAGCATCAGCTTCTTGCCCAGGGCACTGGCCAATCGGTCCATTGTGCGCACTTCGGGAATCGTCAGATGCATGCTGCTCTGCTGACCGTTCTTCAGCCTGCGGAATAGGGGAATGGCGCTCTCTCCGGGATTCAGCGCATAGCGGCCAGACCGCACGTTGTCGCTATAATGACTGTGGCGTATCAGTGCCGAGAGTGTCGACATACCGGCATTGCTGCATAGCGGACGCAGTTTGACCAGTACAGAGTCCTGTGTGTCGTCGTCGTCGATATAGACATACTGCACCTCCTCCGACTTCGAAACGGAGGTCAGGACATAGAAGACAGCCAGCCCAATAATGAGTACCATGCAGGCTGCTGCAACGTATAAATAGACACGAGAATTAATTTTTTTCATCATTTTATGTTTATTTTGTGTGCAAAGATACTCCTTTTTTACAAAAAAACATTATCTTTGCAGAAAACTTTTAGCAATGAAACTGAAATTCTCTATACACTATCATACAGCGTGGGGCGAAAGTCTGCATGTCAGCATCGATTTTCATCGTACCGACGGCACCGTGCGCCATCAGGATCTACTGATGCAGACTGACGATGGTGAGCTGTGGACACTGGAGACGGCTGCGCTCATGAGTCGTCAGCATCCGCTGTCTCACATCCAGTATTGCTATCAGGTGGAAAATGCCGATGACGAGGTGTTGCGCAAGGAGTGGGATATGGTGTCCCGCATCTATTATTTCGATGCTACCAAGGATTACGTCTTCCCCGACGAGTGGCGCGACCGTCCGTTGCCCATGCATCTCTATTCCTCGGCTTATCTCACCACCCAGCATCTTGCGGCTCATACACCGTTGCAGGCGCTGCGTCTGCCCTTGTTCCGCCGCACGATATTGTTCCGCGTGTCGGCTCCGCAACTGAAGGAAGGACAGCAGGTGGCTATCTGTGGCTCGCATCCGTCTATCGGTTCGTGGAACACCAGCCGTTATCTGCCTATGGAACCCGCTGGCGACGGCGAATGGATGCTGACCGTCAATGCACAAGGCTGGCTCATGCCGATAGAATATAAATATGTGGTAGTGGATAGCCAGAAGCATGAACTGATGGCTTGGGAGGAAGGCGACAACCGCCAGGTGACGATGTCGTTGCCAGAAGGCGTATCGCCCGAGATACCCGATGGTCAGGTGCTGGTGCTCTACGGTGGTCATCTGCGCATAGCCGAAGAGACGTGGCGTGCTGCCGGTGTGGCTATTCCCGTGTTCTCGCTGCGTAGCGAACACTCATACGGTGTGGGCGACTTTGGCGATTTGCGCCGCTTGGTCGACTGGGCTGTGGCTACGGGCATGAAGTTTATTCAGGTGCTGCCCGTCAACGATACGACGACCGATGGCCGTTGGCACGACTCCTATCCCTATAACATCATCAGCATGTTTGCGCTGCATCCACACTATGTCGACCTCGAAGCAGCCGGCACGTTGCGCTCGAAGGCTCAGATGACCAAGTTCCTGCGTCGGCGTCAGGAATTGAATGCCCTGCCGTATAGCGATTACGAGGCCGTTGAGCGTGTGAAGTCGGAATACCTGCAGCTGTTGTTCGACGAACAGGGAAAGGCTGTGCTCGACTCGAAGGAATACAAGGCCTTTGTGGCCGACAATGAAGACTGGCTGAAGCCGTATGCCGAGTGGAAATTGAGAAATGAAGGAAATGAGAAAATGAGGAATATAGATTTCTTATTCTGGATGCAGTACCTCCTTCACACCCAACTCAAGGCCGCTGCCGACTATGCCCGCCAGAAGGGTGTGGTACTGAAGGGCGACCTGCCTATTGGTGTCAATTGCGATAGTGTAGAGACACATAACTATCCCGAACTTTTCAATCTCGACTCGCAGACAGGTGCACCGCCCGATGCCTTCTCGCATGAGGGGCAGAACTGGGGCTTCCCCACGTATCGTTGGGAAATTGAGAAAATGAGAAATGGAGAAAATGAGAAAAATAATGCCTCAATGTCTCATTCTCACAATGTCTCAATTTCAGCTCTGCTGAACCACCGCCTCAGTCGCATGTCACAATACTTCGATGCCCTTCGCATCGACCACGTGTTGGGCTTCTTCCGCATCTGGGAGATTCCTCACGATGCCGTCTACGGTCTTTTGGGCCATTTCTCGCCAGCTCTCCCGCTGACGGCTGACGAGATAGCCTATTTCGGCTTGCCCTTCCGCAAGGATTTGTTTACCAAACCCTTCGTCAACGACCGGCTGATAGAGCGTCTCTTCGGAATTCATGCGCAGTATGTCCGTGAAAACTTCCTTGTGCGCAAGGCCTACGGACTCTACGACCTGAAACCCGAATACGACACCCAGCGCAAGGTGGCTGAAGCCTTTGCCGAGCGCCGCGACGAGAGCAGCCTGTGGATTCGCGACGGACTGATGCGCGTCCTCAGCGATGTGCTCTTTGTCGAAGACCCCCATCAGCCCGAGATGTATCATCCGCGTATCGGTGTGCTCAACGAACCCATCTACGATGCTCTCTCGGCTGAGGAAAAAGACGCCTTCATGCGGCTCTATAACAACTATTTCTACCAGCGCCACTCATTCTTCTGGGGCCATCAGGCGCTGCGCCGATTGCCGGCTATGCTCAAGGACTGTCGCATGCTGATTTGTGCCGAGGATTTGGGTATGTTGCCCGATTGCGTAGAGCCCGTGCTCGACCAGTTGCGCATCCTCACGCTCGAAATCCAGCAGATGCCCAAGCAGCAGGGCTTTGAGTTTGCCCATCTCGATGCCAATCCCATCCGCTCTGTCTGTACCATCTCTACCCACGATATGGCGCCTCTGCGCCTCTGGTGGCAGGAACAGCCCGAGCGTCGCCAGCGCTTCTACGTCACGATGTTGCAGAAAGAGGGTAGGGCACCCGAACAGCTGCCGGCCCACTTGGCTGAGGAGATTATAGCCCGCCACCTCTACTGTCCCTCTATGCTTTGCATCCTTCAGTTGCAAGACTGGTTGGCGATGGATAGCGAGCTGCGTCGTAAACAGCCTCAGGACGAGCGTATCAACGTGCCCAGCGATGCCTACAACCGTTGGCAGTATCGCATGCATGTCACCATTGAGGAACTGCTGGCTGCCACTAAATATAATAATAAGGTAAAGACGATGATTCAGCGCTCCAAGCGCTAATCGGAATATCGTAATATCGGAATATCGAAATATCGAAATATCGAAAAAATGTATAAGACTTACATCTTCGACCTCGACGGCACACTGCTCGATACCCTGCAGGACTTGGCTGCTTCCGTGAACTATGCTTTGCGGCAGCACCACATGCCTGAACATTCTATCGACGACATCCGCCGTTTCGTGGGCAATGGTGTTCGCATGCTCATGACGCGCGCCGTACCCGATGGCGAAGATAATCCGCAGTTTGAGGCTGTCTTTGCTACCTTCCGCCAGTATTACATGCAGCACTCGCTCGACACGACGCGCCCCTATGAGGGCATTCCCGAACTGATTCACGAACTGAAGGCTCGCGGCTGTCAGATGGCGGTGGTCAGCAATAAGATGATGGCTGCTACGCAGGAGCTGGTGCGCCATTTCTTTCCTGAAATCCCTGTGGCTATCGGCGAGCATGAAGCCGAAGGGATTAAAAAGAAACCTGCCCCAGATACCGTCTATGCTGCGCTTGATGCCCTAGGAATTCCTAGCCCCTCCGCCGTCTACGTCGGCGACAGCGATGTCGACCTGGCTACTGCCCGCAATAGTGGCCTGCCTTGCATCAGCGTGCTATGGGGCTTCCGCGACCGCGATTTCCTTTTGGCTCATGGCGCAACCACCTTTGTTTCGCATCCTTTGGACATTTTAAAAATACAAAAACTATGACTAGACTGTGGATAACCATGCTTCTCCTCTTGGCAGTGACGGCAGCCAGTGCCCAGCAGGTGGTGAGCGGCATCGTGAAAGACCGCGAGACAGGCAAGGCGCTGAGCCGTGTCTCTATATCGGCAGAAGGCTCCGAGGCTCACACCGTGACCAACGATGATGGCCGTTTCGTGCTGAAATTGAAGAGCACACCTAAATACATCCAATTGAGCCATATCGGTTACAAGACGCGCCGGCAGAACATCACCGAGGGGCAGACTATGGGACTGCAGGTGTTGCTGACGAGCGATGTCATGCAGTTGCGCGAAGTGGTCGTCATGGCCAACGACCCCGTGGAGATTGTGAAGAAGGCTATCAGCCGCATTGAGAACAACTATCCCGAGCAACCGGAACTCATGCGCTGCTTCTATCGCGAGACGGCCCGCAAGGGTTCGCGCTTCATCTCTGTGGCCGAAGCAGTCACCGATATGTATAAGTCGGGCTACATGCACGGTCCCGAACGCGATGCGGTGGCTATCCTGAAGGGGCGCCGACTGATGAGTATGAAGGCGCGCGACACGCTGGGTGTGAAGATTCAGGGCGGACCGGTCATGCCTCTGATGGCCGATGTGGTGAAGAACCGCAACTATATGTTGAACGAGGACGATCTCTCGTGGTGCAGAATGTATATGGAAGTGCCTCAGAAGATTGACGACCGTCTGCACTTCGTTATCCGTGTTGAGCCCAGTGCCCAGTCGCTTCATCCCTTGATGGGCGGTCTGCTGTACATCGACCAGGAGACCTACACCATTTCACGTGCTGAGCTGGAGCTTGATGTGCGTGACTGGCGCAAAGCCTCAGAATACATGCTGGTCAAGAAACCCCTCGGGCTGCGCTTCCGACCGAAGTCGCTCACGATGGTCATTGCCTTCACCACCGATTTGCAGGGCATCACCCACATGAGTTACCTGCGCAACGAGATGCGTTTCAACTGCGACTGGAAGCGCCGTCTCTTTGCCTCGCCATTCGTCACCGTCAGCGAGATGGTGGTCACCGACCGCATAGCTCAGGGCAAGGATGCCAAGCGCCCTCATGGCCGTAACACCTTCGGTATCCGTGAGCGTTTCTATGATAAGGTGGAGTATTTTGACGACCCTGACTTCTGGGCTGACTATAACATCATTGAACCCACCGAAAACCTCGAACACGCCATCGACCGACTGAAGAAGAAAAACCGATAAAACTGCTGCTGAAACCCGATTGCAAAGGTACGAAGAAAAAGCGAGACAGGGAAGAAAACGGGCATTAGCGTTCTGTTAAAAAGTGTTTAGCATGCGCGGTGGCCCGCGCGCGGACATTTTACTTTAACTAATCCCGAATTTTAATTTTATTAAAGCCTCATTTTAGTAGGTATTATTTTAAAGCTCTTTTTTTTTCTTATCTACCTCATTTCTTCAGTTCTTCAGTTGACAGTTCCCTTTTTGCATAGTGTATATTCATAGAATTAACTTTTACTATATATATAATATATATATTATATATATAGTAATCAATTTTGTAAGATATTTTTACTCCGATATAGTATGAGACATTTTTGGAACTGTCAACTGTCAACTGAAGACACATTGTCTTTTTTAACAGTTATTTGTCTTCTGAAAATTTGGAGGTTATTTTAAAAATAGCTACCTTTGCATCATGAAGAAAACCGAAACCGTAACTAAATCAAGCAAGCTGGTCTTGCTGTTACTCCTGCTGCTAGGCGTGACAACGGTGGTGAGCGCGAAGAACGATGCGCTGAAGCCCCGACTGGTGGTATGCACCGATATAGCGCCGTCAGACATTGAACCCGACGACATGGAATCGATGGTACACCTGCTGGCGTATGCCGACATGTTCGAAATCGAGGCGCTGATAACATCGGTGGGATGGAACTGCGACCCTTATCCGAAAGACTGGTCACAATATCTGTTCAAGGCGATAGCTGCCTACGAGCGTGATGTGCCCAAGTTAATGAGACGCTCAGGACAGAAGAAGTTTCTCTCACTGAAGAAGGAGAACATGTCTCAGAAGATAGGCTACTGGCCCAGTGCGGAGTATCTGTTCAGCCGGGCCGTGATGGGTAGCGTGAATGGTGGCATCCGCTCCCTCGGTGCAACCAACGATTCGCCAGGCAGCAAACTGCTCATCAAGCTGGCCGATGAGGACGACGACCGACCTATCTACGTGGCAGCATGGGGTGGGGCTAACACGCTGGCACAGGCCATCTGGCGCGTGAAGCGGACGAGAACAGCGGACGAGGTCAGAAAATTTGTGCGTAAGTTCCGCCTCTATACCATCACCGATCAGGATATGGACTATGCTCATAGGATGGATCGTACCCGCAGTTCGCACATTTGGCTGCGCCAGGAGTTTAAGGACGACCTGAAGTTTATATGGGACGAGGGCACATGGCAGGAGCAGTGTGAACTGGGCAAGCAGAACTGGACCCGCCATCAGCAGAACATACAGACCTGTGGTGAGCTGGGCAAGAAATATCCTAACTATAAATGGGGTGTAGAGGGCGACACACCGAGCTTCCTCTACGTGCTGCCCAACGGTCTTAACGACCCTGAGGACCCCATGCAGTGCGGATGGGCAGGCTATCACGAACGCGGACTGTGTCCTGACTCGCTGACTACCGCCTGGACCTCGTGGCAGGAACCCGTTCGCAGCATCAGCGTGGGCTATAAGCAGCGTTTCTATCCTGTTGAGCTCAACGACTTCATGGCCCGTATGCAGTGGGCCGATGAGGGCAAGGGCAATCGTAATCCCATCGTGATGGTAAACGGCCACAAAGGTCCGTCGCCCTTAGTGCTTCATGCCAAGGCTGGCGAGAGCATTCGCCTGGATGCCTCGCACTCGAAGGACCCTGACGGCGACGACATCCAGTTCCTGTGGTGGCAGCAAAAAGAGATTGGTACGGCAACGCTCGCTATCGACAATGCCGAGAAGGGCATCATCAACGTTAGCATCCCTGCCGACGCAGCAGGTCAGACGCTACACATCGTTTGCGAGGTCAGCGATCATGGCTCCTACCACCTGAAGTCCTACCAGAGGGTGATAGTAACTGTCGGATAAGCGGCATCCGTCCCCCTACCCTTTTCCTGCTATTCCCAACACTCTATGTCGTGTTCTATCTCAGGCAACTGGCTGCGATGGAACGTTGGTTCCTTGATGCCACGCCGCTTCTGCTCGCGATAGTCGTCGAGCAGACGGAAGGCATAACGACCTAAGAGGACGATGGCAATCAGGTTGCAGGCCGTGAGGAATGCCATGAAGAAGTCGACGATGTTCCACACCAGCTCGAAGCTGGCCAGGGCACCGAACATAACCATCAGACCTGCCGAGGCAATGCGATAAGCGGTCATCACCTTCGTGTTGGATGTGATAAACCGGATATTCGCCTCGCCATAGTAGTAGTTGCCGATGATGCTCGAAAAGGCGAACAGTAAGATAGAGACTGCAACAAATACAGGACCGAAGCTGCCCACCTGACTCTGTAAGGCCGCCTGCGTGAGTTGGATACCATTATGGTCAGGCACATTATAGAGACCGCTGATGAGGATGATGAACGACGTACACGAGCATACCAGCAGGGTATCGGTAAACACTCCCAAGGCCTGAATGAGGCCCTGTTTCACGGGATGTGACGTCGATGCCGTCGCTGCCACGTTGGGTGCACTACCCTCACCCGCCTCGTTCGAGAACAGTCCGCGCTTGATGCCGTTCATCATTGCCGCACCGATGCCACCACCCGCAATCTGTGTAAAGCCAAAGGCATCGAGCACGATGATTTTGAAGACATGCGGAACCAGATGGATATTCATAACAATGACGACGAGGGCCAGCAACATATATCCCACAGCCATCACAGGCACCAGAACGGCACTGACATGGGCGATGCGCTGAATGCCGCCAAAGACGATGAACAGCGCCAGCGCAGCCAGAACGCCACCCACCAGGATCGGCGACCAGCCAAAAGCCTTCTCCATCGCGTCGCAGATGGTGTTCGCCTGAATGGAGTTGTTCGACAAGCCAAACTGGCAGGTAATCAGAATGGCAAACGTAATAGCCATCCAGCGCTGCTTCAAACCTTTCTGGATATAGTAGGCAGGACCGCCAATGAACGAGTCCTTGTGCTTCTGCTTGTACAGCTGTGCCAGCGTCGACTCCACAAAGGCCGTCGCAGAACCTATCAGTGCTATCACCCACATCCAGAACACAGCACCCGGTCCACCAACGGCTATGGCTGCAGCCACACCAGCCAGATTGCCTGTACCCACACGTGTGGCCACGCTCACGGCAAAAGCCTGGAACGACGAGATGTGACGGCTCCTGACGCCTGCTTTCTCTTCCTTCACCTGTTCCTCCACTGTGCTCACTGCCGAATCCGTCAACAGGCGCAGCATCTCACCCACCATCCGGAACTGCACAAAGCGCGTGCGCCACGTAAACCAAATGCCGCACCCCACCAATGCCACCATGAGCACATAGCTCCAAATCACATCGTTGATAGTAGTAATCCATTCATTCATGCTGCAAATTTACGAATAAGCGAGTATAATACAAAATAAATGACGATTTATTTTCATTGTAATGGTCAACGTTCAATGGTTTTGGCTCCGTCGAGGGGTGTCTTTCCCCACCTACTACCACCTACACCCAATGTAACAGTGTAATAGCGTTACAGCGTAACACCGTGCTTGGAGCGTTTCCACCGTTAGGATGTTCGATGATTCTGGATGTCAACGCAAATTTGCATTCACATGTTTGTTGTAAATTAACACTCAAAGATTTTTTGTTTTTTTCTTTGTCGTTTCAAATAAATGTCGTAACTTTGCCAACGACTTCAGTCGGTTTTCGGCAACTCTGGACAAAGAGGAACGTTTACGACCAATCTAAAACATATTACTATTATTTAAAACAACATTACTATGAGAAGAGTTATTTTAACATTGTGTGTTGCCTTGATGGCAGCTGTAGCATTTGCACAGAAAGCAAACAAGGAAATGAAGTATCGCCGCAGTTCACTCTACACCATTATGGTTCCGAGTGACAAGCTGACGGGTGATGCCAAAACGATTGTAACGTCTACATTCGACACATTGGCCATTCCTGACAAGTACAACAATCACAATCTTTCGGTGCGTCATATCGACTTGACGAAGATTGAGGTGACAGAGGAGGAGATAAAGGCTGCTGAAGAGATGGCCGGTGGCAAGAAGAAAGGCCTGGGAGGTTTGGCAAAGAAAGGTCTTGGCTTTGCCAAGAAGGCCGTATCGTCATCGGAAACCGGTGGCATGAGCGGTGATGAAAAAATTGCCAAAATCATGAAGTTCTTCAAGGAGAAGCATATTGCCAATAAGATTATCGGTAAGTGGTATAATGAAAGTAAGACGATAAAGGACAATTCACACTTCAATACACTGCTGATTGAAGACAGAGGTTTGTTTGGTGCCAGTCAGGAAGAGCTCAACAAATATAAGGGAGTTATTGGTGGCAAAAACAAGATCATGGACGCAGCTGAAAAGGACCTGATTCCACGCACTTTCGTGATGGTAACGTCTTATGCCTACATGTCGGCTGAAGAAATTGCGGCTATGGCAACTGCTGCCGGAGCCGTGGCTGGCGGTGCTGTTGGCGGTGTCACCCAATTGGCATCTGTTGCAGCAGGAGCAGCATTGAAGGGCTATTTCGTAACTACAACGAGTTATCTGTTCCAGTTGGAATGGAACGAGGACGTCATGATGGCTTTCTATGACAAGTATTGGAGTGCGAAAGACACGAAGGAATTCGACACTGACGAATCTTACAAGCTGACCTATGTTGGCAAGACCTCATGCCATGCTCCTGCCACCATGAAGCTGACGTTGAAGGACGACGCTTCGGCCAAGCTTATCAGTCGTGCCACAGCACGTGCAACAGATAAGAGCATTGCCCAGCTGCAGAAAAAATATGATCAGTTCAAGACCCTTACCGTTCTGAACGTCACAGATGACGGCCAGACGATGTATGCCTATGTCGGAAAGAAGGAAGGCGTCAAGGATGGCGACAAGTTTGAAGCTTTGGAGCAAATCCAGGATGAAAATGGTAACATCACGTACAAGAAGGTTGGTACTGTGAAAGTGGCTAAAGGCAAGGTTTGGGACAACCGTCATGGTGCTGGCGAGAAGATTGAAGGTGCCGCCAGTGGTGACGATGACGACGACGATGGCAACAACAGCCTTGAGTACACCATCTTCGAGGGTAAGCCCAGCAAGGCTTTGGCCGATGGTGGTTTGTGGCTGAGACAAGTAAAATAACTGAAAGGAAATAACATTATTATATCAGAATTATGAAGAAGTTTGCATTTTTACTGTTCTGCATGTCGCTGTTCGTTGTTGTGACAGCCACAGCAAAAGACGATGAGGAGAACACCTATCGTTATGAACTCGAGAACTACACCGACCGCACGATGGCTGACGGCTATATCATGATAAAGGTGTGGAACTATGGCAAGAAGGAGAAGATCACGCGTCAGACCTGCATGCGCAATGCCGTGCATGGTGTCATTTTCAAGGGTGTTCGTGGTGGCAAGGCCTCTGGTTTGAACAAAGGTCATGCAGCCCTGTGTCCTGACGGCTATTCAGCACATACCGATTATTTTGACAATTTCTTTAATAGCGGCGACTACATGCAGTATGTGGAGCTGACTAACAATGGCAACATACAACCGGAAGACCGTATCAAGATTTCGAGCAAGGAGTACAAAATCGGTATGGTCTGCATCATCAACTTCAACGCCCTCCGCGACCGTTTACAGAAGGATGGTATCTCAAAGGGGCTCAATTCACTATTCTAAAAACATATTTAACTAAAAACGATTATAAGTATGAAAAAGACAATCTTAACATGCGTAGCACTTCTTGCAAGTGTCATGGCATTCTCACAGGCCAAGAAACCCACCATCATGGTGGTACCAAGTTTAACGTGGTGCAATGAAATGGGATACACTAAGACTTTCGACACCAATGGAGGCTCGAAGACCGTAGCAGACTATGAGCGCGCTTTCTTAGAGAACGGTGATATGAAAGTTGCCATCACGACCATCGGTAGCATGATGGGCGACATGGGATTCCCCCTGAAGGATATGGAACAGAACCTCAATGCCCTCTCGCAGTCACGCGCTGAAACCACAGCAAGAACGAGCAAGTCTGGCTCTGACGTGGAACAGACGCCGCTCGATATTATCAATGCACGTGCCAAGAGCGACATTATCTTTGATCTTTATTGGAAGGTCAATGTCCGTGGACCGAGACGTACACTAACCTACAATCTGCGTGCTCTCGATGCCTACACAAACAAGCAGGTTGCTGCCGCCAACGGCACCAGCGACCCGTCCATTTCGTCAGAACTGGCCGTACTCTTGCAAGAGGCTGTCAATGCCAGCATGGGCAAGATAGAAGAACAACTGATGAAGCACTTCGACGATATGGGTAGGAATGGTCGTGAAGTAGCACTCGTCGTCCAGAAATGGGAAAGTAGCCCCTACGACCTGGAGTCTGATTTCGGAGGCAAGGAGCTGGGCGAGCTGATTGAAGACTGGCTTTCTGATAACACCGTGAACCACGTCTATAGTACGCTGGATGCGACAGAGACCACCATGGAGTTTGAACAGGTACGCATTCCTCTCTACGGAGCCAACAACCGTCCGCTGGATACCCGTCAGTGGGCTCGTGGACTTGTTAATTTCTTGAAGGCTAAGGGCGTGGATTCTAAACTGAACATGCGCGGACTTGGCCATGCTACAATAACCATTGGAGAAAAGTAAGTATGAAAAGGCTATTAGGATTATCCATTATCATGCTGTGCGTACTGGCAGTACGTGCACAAATGATAGTCAGCCCTTACCTGCCAGAAGACATGGAGGGGTTGACGGCAAATAATATTAAGCTATTGGAAAACCGTTTAGGAAGTATTATTTCCCAAAATGGCTTGCTCAGTGCTGAAGGATCGCGCTTCATTCTGACCATGAACTGGAATGTGTTGGAAAAGGAAGTGATCAGCAGCGGCCCCACAGTCGTCATGTATAAACTGGAAGTGGGTCTCTTCCTGGGCGATGGCATGACAGGCACCAAGTATGCCTCCACCACTATGACACTGAAAGGTGCAGGCAATGACGAAGCTAAGGCCGTACTGAAAGCCATGAACGGCATCAATGCCCACAAGGCAGAAATCGGTCAGCTGGTCAGACAAGGAACAGACCGTATCATCCAATATTACGAGTCCAACAAAAACCAGATTCTTACTTCTGTCAAGTCTATGATGAATCAGAAGAACTACGACGAGGCCCTGTGGACTCTTTCACAGATTCCCCAAGAGGTTTCCTACTATGCAGAGGCTCAAAGTATGATGGTAAAGGCATATCGCGCACAGGTCAACAACGATGCTGCCAAGCAGTTGCAGCAGGCTCGAGCTCTGTGGGCTGCCTCACCCTCTCGCGAGAATGCTGAAGCTGTGATGGCTCTGGTGGGCGATATTGACCCCTCTTCCAGCTCCTATGCCGGTGCTCAGGCTCTGATGAAGGAAGTAAAGGGACGCGTCAAGGGTCTGGACGATGCCGACCGTGCTGAGATGATGCGCCAGAATGCTCATGAGCGCAGTATGGACCGTGCCCGTCTCAATGCTGTACGTGACATTGCTGTGGCCTATGCCAAGAGTCGTCCACGTGTCGTCTATAACACTCGTATTATTCGAACATGGTGGTAATTTAAAGAAAGGTATAGTATGAAAAAATATTTGTTTTTGATTGCCATCTCCGCGCTGATGCTCACTGCCTGCCAGTCACATCAGAAGGCAACATCTTATCGTGAGTTTGAGCCGGAATGCCTCGGTATTGCTCACGATGGTTCACAGACCATTCGCGCCTGGGGATTTGGAAAGGACGATGACATGGCTGTTAACAAGGCACGCAAGAATGCCCTATATGCAGTACTCTTTAAGGGTATCACTGCTGGTGTAGCAGGCTGTAACCAGCGCCCATTAGTACCAGAGGTGAATGCCCGTGAACGCTACGAAGACTATTTCGACCGCTTCTTCAGTGACGGAGGTGAATGGGAGAAGTATGCAACAGGTGCCGACGAGCGCCTCTACGGTCGCGAAGAACAGCGTAACAATCTGGGCGAACGTGCCGGAGTTGTCGTCAGAGTGCTTCGCAATGAACTGAGAATGAAGTTGAAAGAAGACGGAATACTAAAATGAAAAAGAATCTTTTATTACTAATCGGTTTGCTGTTGTTTGGAATGGTTCAGACCAGTGTTGCTCAACAGCGCAAGCCTGCCAAAAAGTCTGCACCAAAGAAAGTGGCTCCTGCTATTCCTGTTTCCGTGACCATTGACGAACCGGTCATCGTCAATGGAAATGTGGCATTCCAAGGCGTTCCTGTCAAGCAGCCCATTGCTAAAATCAGTCAACAGCTGAAAGCAAAAGGGTTTGTTGACAAGAAAGAAAACGGATTCCAATTCCTTTCTGGCACAGCATATGGCGTAAAAGTCAAGGCATTTGTTGAAGACGAAAATTGGATTGCTGTCAGAGAAGATAAGCTGTATACAGCGAAACAGGCAAAAGCCCGTATTAATGCATACAAGAAAGCATTTCTAGAGGCTACTGGCAGTACGGATGTGAGCAATGACGAGATGCTTCCCGCAGAAGGTGGCGGTTTTATCGTCAACACTTCTGGCGGCACTATTGATGTCCACTACTATAATGAAGACGAAGTAAACTTTGACAGTAACTTATTTAATATTGTCATCTCGTTCAAAAAATAGTTAGTGAACGTAGTTCATCTAGGATGGCAAGGGCTTTTTCGTAAAGCTCTTGCCATCTTTATTGTTGGCTCTGTTGAGTAAGAAAAAGCTTCAGTAATTTGGCAATCTCGATAAAAATGTCAGCAATCTGACGGCTTTTAGTGTTGTAGTCAGAGAACCTGACGAGTCGAGTTTGCCCAAGCTTGCCCAAGTAAACGGCAAAGCTGTTGTCGCTGATTGTCAAGATGTTATAAACAGACTATCCAAAACTTTCCCAGAACTTGCGCAAGTTCTGCCCAAGCAACTTGAAACAGTTTTGCATGTGTGTGAGAAACATCACTCTGCCTTGACAGATTACGCCCTGGTAAGTTTGCAAACGCATTTTTTTGCGAAAATATTTGTTGGGTAGAGATATTTTGTGTAATTTTGCACCCCAGTAAACAAAATAGACAACCAACCCTGATGAACAAAGAAGAGAACCAACCATTAAAAATTGTAATAGCACTGAGGGACGTTTCCGTCGTGATTCTTGCTATCACATCCCTGATTTTGACGTTCAACTGCTTGGAGGAGCGCCAATTGGCAGCTTATGAAAAAGAGACAGCGAGCGTGAGCGACACCATCTGTCAGACGGCAGACACCACGAATACCGAAATGAGGATGGCGCTGGAGCGAGCCGTCGTTCTGGAGCGCGTGAAAGAAATTTACCTGCTCGTCAGGAATGAATATGCATGTAATGGCGGCAGTTATGAATATGAATGGTTCGACAGAGCCTTCTGTTCGAAGTCGTGGAACAAGTTACTGATGGCGGTCCGCTGCAAAGAGGAAAGGACAGGCACCTTTTTCTTTGAAGTGGACCGCTGGTCGATGTTGCGCTATCCCACCAGTTACGTGTCCTTCGAAGAATTCGAGGTCAACGACCTTTGGATGGAGGGCAACCAGAAGCGGGCATCGGTATCGTTTGTCGTCTATGACGGCGATACCTATACCCCTGCACGTGTCAACCTGGTCTACGAGGGCAACCGCTGGCTGATAGATGATTTCCACAATCTCAGGTATATGCTCCACATGCGCAACTGCATGTGGGACTATCTGGCCCACGACCTCGTATAGAAAACACCCGTTTTATTCTCTCTTAAGGCGTTCGGCCATCGCACGTCCGAGGGCCTCGCACTGGGCTTTGGTCTCGGGGGTGAGGCTCTGCTTGATTTCGACGGGATTGCCCACCTCTTCGAAGTGCAGGCGCTCGTCGTTCCAGCGCTGTATCTCGCAGACGGCCTTCGAGGCCCATCCGTAGGAGCCGAACCAGCCGAGCAGGTGGTTCTTGATGTCCTTGCCGGCCAGCTCTGAGAGCAGGACGTCCATCTCGTGGTAGAGGGCGGTGTTGTATGTCGGTGCACCTACGATGAGTCCACGGTAGCGGAACACGTCGCGGATGATGTAGGAATGGTGGGTCTTCGACACGTTGTACATAACGATATTCTTGACGCCAGCCTCGGAAGCAGCACGGGCTATCACCTCGGCAGCACGCTCGGTATTGCCATACATGGTGCCATAGCAGATGACGAGTCCCGGCTCGGTCTCATATTTCGACATGCGGTCGTATTCAGCCACTACCTTATCAATATACTGGTGCCATACTGGACCGTGGGTGGCACAGATGTAGTCGAGCTTGACATCGGCCAGTTTCTTGAGGGCGTTCTGCACGGGTGTGCCGTACTTGCCGACGATGTTGGAATAGTAGCGGACCATCTCGAGCCAGAAAGTGTCGCAATTGATCTGTTCGTCGATGACGCCACCGTTCAGGGCACCGAAGCAGCCGAAGGCATCGCCGGAGAAGAGGGTGGTACCACAGAGCGTCACCATCGTCTCGGGCCAGTGAACCATCGGGGTCAGGACGAAGCTCAGGGTCTGCTTGCCCAGGGACAGCGTGTCGCCGTTTTTCACTTCGAGGGTGCCTTCGGTGATGCGGTAGAAGCCCTCCATCATCTGGAACGTCTTCTTGTTGCCGACGATCTGGACATCGGGATAGAACTTCTTGATGAGTGCTATCGAGCCACTGTGGTCGGGCTCCATGTGGTTGATGACGAGGTAGTCAACCGGACGGTCGCCGATGACTTCATGGATGTGTTCCAGATACTGCGTAAAGAAGTCTACCTCGACGGTATCGATGAGACACACTTTCTCGTCGTCGATGATGTATGAGTTGTAGCTGACACCATTGGGGAGAGGCCACAGTCCTTCGAACAGCGACTTGTTACGGTCGTTGACGCCGACGTAATAGATGTTTTCTGTAATTTTCTGCATAGTTCCTTATATTTTAATGATTACTTCTTTGTTGCTGCAAATTCGGGCGACACATAGTTAAAGAGGCTACGGCATACCTCTGCTGAGAACTGCTGGCCGCTGTCGATGACACGGTCCCACTGTTCCTCGCTCAAGCCCTGCTCCAGCTGGCTGCGGGTGATGCCCTCTTTGATAAGGCCGAACAGGAAGCCGGCATTGAAGTTGTCGCCGGCTCCGATGGTGCTGACCGTTTCCACCGCCTTGACCGGATACTGCTTCGTCAGTCCGCCACTGGCTCGCAGCTCGATGGGGTCAGCGGCCTGCGTATAGATGAAGTTCTTGGTGTAGAACATGATCTGGGAACGGTAGACGACGTCAGGGTCGGACTTCTTGAACAGAATCTGGAAGTCCTCCGCAGACCCTCGCACGATGTCTGCCAGTTCGAAGTTCTCCAGCAGGTTGGGCGTCAGTCGCATCACCTCATGCTGGTGAGAAGCGCGGAAATTGACGTCATAATAGAGGATGGCTCCCCGTTCGTGGGCATAGTCCAAGAAGGCTTTCACCTGTGGACGGATGACGGGGTTCAGTGCATAATACGAGCCGAAGAGCACCAGGTCGTCAGCCTGCACGTCGGGGAAGGCAAAGTCCAACCGGTCGTGAGGATGGTCCTTGTAGAAGATGTATTCCGCATCGTTCTGACTGTTCAGGAAGGCCAGCGAGAGCGGTGACTTGCTTTCGGGATAGACGTTGACGCTACTGGCAGGACAGCCGTTATCCTCGAGGAATTTGATGATCATGCGTCCGATGTGGTCGTCGCCTGTCTCACTGATAAAAGTGGTTTTCACGCCACACCGTCCCAGCGATATGATGGCGTTGAACGTCGAACCCCCTGGGACAGCATGAATGGGCTGGTCATCGCGGAAGATGATGTCCAGCACTGTTTCTCCAATACCGATTACTTTTCGCATAGTTTTTAGTATTTTGTCTGCAAAGTTACGAAAAGTCGAGCACAAAACAAAGAAACGAGTTTCTTTTTTTGTCGAGACGGAGTAACTTCGCGACTTTTGTCGCAAAGATACGAAATAATTCCTAATTCCTAATTCCTAATTCCTAATTTTTTTTGTACTTTTGCACCAATTATGACAAAATACAATACGACAACACTCGCTAACGGCCTGCGAGTCATCCATCTGCCCAGCAATTCCCCTGTGGTCTATTGCGGTATCGGCATCAATGCCGGTGCCCGCCAGGAATGCCTGGGTGAAGAGGGGCTGGCTCATTTCTGCGAGCATACCACCTTCAAGGGGACCCGTCGGCGTTCTGCCTTCCAGATACTGAATTGTCTGGAAAGAGTCGGCGGCGACCTCAATGCCTTTACCAACAAAGAGGATACCGTGTTCTATGCGGCCATTCAGAAGGAACACTTTCTGCTCGCTGTCGACCTGCTGACGGATATAGTGTTCTGCAGTGAGTATCCACAGCAAGAAATAGAGCATGAGATTGACGTCATCTGCGATGAAATCGAGAGTTATAACGACTCACCGGCAGAACTGATCTATGATGAGTTTGAGAATATGCTGTTTCAGGGGCATCCCTTAGGACATAATATATTAGGCACGCGCGAGCAGGTACAGCAATTCACTTCCGGTGACGCCCATCGGTTCACACAGCGATATTATCGTCCGGACAATGCCATCTTCTTCGTCTATGGCGACATCAACTTTTCACGGTTGGTGAAAAGGTTAGAAGCCTCCCCCTACCCCTCTCTAACTGGAGGGGGAACAGCTGCGCCAGAAGCCTCTCCCAGTCGGGGGAGGTTGGAGGGGGCTCCTTCCCCTCACCATCAGGCCCATGTCATGCTGGGCTGTCAGGCCTATGCGTGGGACGACGCCCGGCGCATGCCCCTGTATCTGCTCAATAATATCCTGGGAGGGCCCGGCATGAATGCGCGACTAAACCTGTCGCTCCGTGAGCGTCACGGCCTGGTGTATACCGTCGAGAGTTCGATGGCCAGCTATAGCGACACGGGCTGTTGGAGCGTCTATTTCGGTTGCGACCATCACGACGTGAAACGCTGTCTGCGCCTGGTACACCGCGAGTTGGACCGCATGATGCAGCATCCGCTCTCTGAGCGTCAGCTCGCTGCTGCCAAGCGCCAGCTGAAAGGTCAGCTGACCATTGCCTGTGACAACCGCGAGCAGTTTACCCTCGACTTTGCCAAGCATTTCCTACACTATGGTCAGGAACGTGACATCACGCATCTTTTAGAACGTATTGAGGCCATCACCGCTACCCAACTCCAAGATGTGGCACAAGCGCTCTTTGCGCCTGAGCGACTGAAACTGCTGACATTATGATGCCAACGGAAGAATAATCGTCTTGAATTTGGAAATGTCAACAGAAATGTGTAAATTTGCACACGAATGGAATATACGCTGAATTGTAACGGACGACTGATGGACCTCAGCACCCCTCAGGTGATGGGTATCCTGAACGTGACGCCAGACTCCTTCTTTGCCGGAAGCCGCAAGCAGACGGAGCAGGAGATAGCTGGTCGCGTGGAGGAAATACTGTCACAAGGTGGCAGCATCATCGATGTGGGCGCCTGCTCAACACGTCCGGACAGCGAGTCTGTCAGCGAGCAAGAGGAAACAGACCGTCTGCGTCATGCGCTGACGATAGTGCGTCGCGAGGCTCCCGATGCCGTGGTCAGTGTTGATACGTTCCGTCCCTCCGTAGCCCGTATGGTTGTCGAGGAGTTTGGTGCAGACATCATCAACGACGTGGGTGCACCCGCTAAAGTTCAAAGTTTAAAGATCAAAGATCAAAGCTCCATGTTCCGAATGGTAACGCGCCTTCGCGTACCTTATATATATATGTCGCAACAGGCTACGATGCGCGAGGTGCTCATGGACTGTGCCAAGACAGTAGACCATCTGCGCTCGTTGGGACAGAAGGACATCGTTGTTGACCCCGGCTTCGGCTTTGGCAAAACACTGGAACAGAACTATGCCATCCTGTCGGAACTGGAGCGTATGCAGATGCTGCACCTTCCGATACTGGTGGGCATCTCAAGAAAGTCCATGATTTACCGGCTGTTGGAGACCACTCAGGAAGAAGCACTCAATGGCACGACAGCACTCAACACCATTGCCCTGCTGAAAGGAGCCGGCATTCTCCGCGTCCATGATGTCCGCGAGGCCATGGAGTGCGTCAAGATAGTGAGACAAATAAATTGTAAATCGTCAAATTGTAAATTATAATAGGGTGTTTTTCGAATTTGGAATAAAAGATATCATCGACATTGTCCTCGTCGCCCTGATGTTGTTCTACATCTACAGGCTGATGAAGGAGTCGCGTTCGCTGAATGTTTTCATGGGCATTCTGATGTTCATCGTGCTGTGGCTGGTGGTGTCGCAGGTACTGGAAATGCGACTGCTGGGGTCTATCATGGACAAACTGGTATCGGTGGGTGTCATCGGACTGATTGTCCTTTTCCAGGAAGACATCCGAAAATTCCTGTATAACCTGGGTGCCCACCAGCGCATGAGGTTCATACGCCGACTGTTTTCCAGTAGCGACAAGAGGCAGGACTTTGAAACACTCAAGCAAGTGATTATGCCCATTGTCATGTCGTGCATGAGCATGAGCAAAAAGAAGGTCGGTGCACTCATCGTCATTCAGCGTGCCACACCCCTTGACGACATCATCGCCACAGGAGAGCGTATTGATGCCACTGTGAGTCAGCGCCTGATTGAGAATCTGTTTTTCAAGAACTCGCCACTGCATGACGGTGCCATGATTATTGCCAACCATCGGATACGGGCTGCAGGCTGCATCCTGCCTGTCAGCCACAGCCTCGACATCCCCAAGGAACTGGGTCTCCGACACCGTGCCGCCTTGGGTATCACCCACGAGAGCGACTGCATTGCCATTGTGGTTTCTGAAGAGACTGGTGGCATCAGCGTGGCCATCCGCAGCGAATTCCAGTTGCGACTGACGGCTGAGAAGCTGGAAAGCATCCTCACTCAGGAGATGAGATAACGATGGTCTTAAACCAGTCTTTCAGCCACCCCTTGTATTGATTTTGAGAATCGGCCACCAGCAACAACAGCTGGCGTCCATCCGTCAGTCTTGGTCCTACGCAAAGACCTTCATAATTGGCAAAACTCCGCTTGGTCATGTTGATGCTGGTGCGAAACTCCGTCAGCAACTGCTTGTGTAGCCAGTCACCCGGTTGCTGCTGGCTGGGGTTGACGACGTAAAGCTTCATGTGGGTGAACGAGCCGATGCCGCTGTCAGTCTTCCTGATCTCACGCTCCAGCACGATAATCCGTCCGTCGTCCAAAGCTGCGAGTCCGCTGACACCCAAGGTGCTTTTCCCTTCTGTTCCCTTGACTGTCGACGAATCCGTTTTGTACCAGTATTGTTCGCGAGGCTGAAGGTCGTCACCAAAGCACTGCAGGCGCAACCTATTGGAAATCTTCCGACTGATGTCCAGCTTCTCGCCGTCGCCTTTGAGCGTATTCTCCGTCGTCGTCCAGAAACAATGGGTCACGGCATTGTATGTCAGGGCCTCAAAACCACCATTGCCCCGCCTTGTGTTAAACACGTCGGGGATATTCAGGCGACGCCCTGTCAGCTGTCCGTCCATGTTGTATTCGATGATTTGTCCGTCGCCCTCACCACTGACAAACACCGTGTTGGTCTGTGGGATGTAGCAGATGCCCTCCTCGTCGCGGTTGGGTTGGTGATTGGTCAGAAAACTGTCTGCGCGCACTTCCATGATGTCCCCTGTAACTGAGTCCGTTCGGATGGTCATCAGATAGAAACCGGCCGTTGGCGACTTGTCGTTAACCACAGCATAATGGTCATCTCCCATCCAGGTGATGCCACTATAGTTTCCTGCAGGAACGGTTTTGGGGAAGTGACGTTGCTTGTTCAACACCGCTTGCTGAGCTATCGTTTGCAGAGCCACTAACAACAGGAGTAAAGACAAAATACTTCTTCTCATGCGAACATCATTTATAATCAAGTGCAAAGATAGCATAAAATTTCTATTTTTTTTCTTTCAGAACAAGATTTTTCCAATTATTATTCGTACCTTTGCAAACAGTGTGAAATATTTAAATACATTTAAGACAAACAAACTATGGATTTATTAAGTCAAATTGTTGCGCGCGCTAAGGCAAATAAGCAGCGTATTGTGCTCCCCGAAGCTGAGGAGGAGCGTACTCTTTGTGCGGCCGACCGTGTACTGGCCGATGACATTGCAGACATCATCTTGATTGGCAATCCTGACAAGGTGCATGCTTTGGCCAAGGAAAAAGGTCTCACCAACATTGATAAGGCCACACTCATCGACCCGGAAAACTGTGAGCGCAGTGAGGAGTATGCCGAGAAACTGGCAGAGTTGCGTAAGTCGAAGGGCATGACCATCGAAGAAGCCCGTAAGCTGGTGAAGAATCCGCTCTATTTGGGTTGTATGATTATCAAGACTGAAGGTGCTGACGGACAGATCAGTGGTGCATTGTCTACCACTGGCGACACCCTGCGTCCTGCCCTGCAGATTATCAAGTGTGCTCCTGGCATCACCTGTGTCAGCGGTGGTATGCTACTCATCTCGAAGGAGAAACAGTATGGTGAAGACGGTGTGTTGGTAGTCGGTGACGTGGCTGTTACACCGATGCCCGATGCTGCCCAGCTCTCGCAGATTGCCGTATGTACTGCTCAGACCGCTAAGTCGGTGGCAGGCTTTGCAGATCCTCGCGTGGCCATGCTGAGCTTCTCGACAAAGGGTTCTGCCAAGCATGAGGTGGTTGACAAGGTTATTGAGGCTACAAAGCTGGCCAAGGAACTGGATCCGTCGCTGAAGATTGACGGTGAACTGCAGGCCGATGCCGCTCTCGTACCTGGTGTTGGCGCCAAGAAGGCTCCCGGCTCTGATATCGCAGGAAAGGCCAACGTGCTGGTATTCCCCAACCTCGAAGTAGGTAACATCGGCTATAAGCTGGTACAGCGCTTAGGTGACGCCATCGCCATCGGTCCCATCCTGCAGGGTATTGCACGACCCGTGAACGACCTCTCTCGTGGCTGTTCTGTCGAGGACATCTATTACATGGTAGCCATCACTGCCTGCCAGGCCATGGATGCGAAAAAGTAAAAGCCTCCCCCAACCCCCTCCAAAGGAGGGGGCTATTTGAGGTAAACACATTATATTAATCATTAGAAAACCTGATTTTCCCCCTGAGACTTGTCAGGTACTCCCCTCCTTTGGAGGGGTCGGGGGAGGCTCTATGAAAATATTAGTATTAAACTGTGGTTCGTCCTCTATCAAGTACGCATTGTACAACATGGACGACAAGAGCGTGATGACCAGTGGCGGTGCTGAGCGTGTGGGCTTGGACGGTGCCTTTGTGAAGGTAAAGCTCGCCAATGGTGAGAAAAAGCAGATTATGCACGACATCCCTGAGCATACCGAGGGCGTGAAGTTTATTTTCTCTTTGCTGACCGATCCCGAGATTGGTGTCATCAAGAGCCTCGACGAGATTGATGCCGTTGGTCACCGCATGGTGCATGGCGGCGAGAAGTTCAACAAGAGCGTCATCCTCACTGACGAGGTGCTGAAAGCCTTCGAGGAGTGCTCTGACCTGGCTCCCCTGCATAACCCAGCCAACCTGAAGGGTGTGAATGCTGTGAAGGAACTGATGCCCGGACTGCCTCAGGTAGGCGTGTTCGACACCGCTTTCCATCAGACCATGCCTCCCAAGGCCTATATGTACGCTATTCCTTACGAGCTGTACGAGAAGTACGGCATTCGTCGCTATGGCTTCCACGGAACCAGTCACCGCTATGTGTCACAGCGTGCCTGTGAGTTCTTAGGCATCCCCGCTGAGGGCACTAAGATGGTGACCTGCCATGTTGGTAACGGTGGCTCTATCGCTGCTGTCGTTGACGGCAAGTGTATCGACACCTCGATGGGTCTGACTCCGCTGGAGGGTCTCGTGATGGGTACCCGTGCTGGTGATATCGACGGTGGTGCTGTGACGTTCATCGAGAAGAAGCTGGGCCTCGACGCCGATGGCATGTCGAATCTGCTCAACAAGAAGAGTGGTGTGGCTGGCTTGACTGGCGGCTCGAGCGATATGCGCGATGTAGAGAATGCTGCCAAGGAAGGCGATCCCCGTGCCAAGCTGGCTCAGGATATGTATTTCTATCGCATCAAGAAGTACATCGGTGCCTATGCTGCTGCTATGGGCGGCCTCGATGTGGTGGTCTTCACCGCTGGTGTCGGTGAGAATCAGACCAGCATGCGCTCAGAGGTTTGTAAGAACATGGAGTTCCTCGGCATCAAGTTCGACGAGTCGAAGAACACCGTTCGTGGCGAAGAAGCTATCATCTCTGCTGACGACTCGAAGGTGAAGGTTGTTGTCATCCCCACCGACGAGGAGCTGATGATTGCCACAGACACGATGAATCTGCTGTAATAGTTGTCGTTATAACGTAATTACGTAATATCGAGATGAATAAAAGAAGGTGAGGGTCAGGGCTGACTCTCACCTTCTACGTATTCCTCCAGGAACATGTGTTCCCCATCATAGACGGCATAGGTGAACTGGCTGATCCAATCGCCCAGAATCATGAGGCGCGTATGGCGCGCCAGCTTGATGTCGAGTTCAATATGGCGATGCCCGAAGATAAAGTAGTCGATATTGGGATGCTCCTCAACATACTGCTTGGCAAAGAGCACCAAGTGTTCGCGGTCTTCTCCTGCATAGACGGTGTCATTGTTTTCCTTATGCTGCATATAGCTGTGTTTGGCCCACGACAGACCAGCCGCCATACCCCAGCGTGGGTGTACGTTAGACAGCAGCCACTGGCACATCGGATTGTGGAAGAGGGCACGGAGAAACTTGAACGAACGGTTGGGGTCACCCAATCCATCGCCATGAGCCAGGAAAAACTCGTGGCCGTAAATTTCTGTCGTCACGGGCTTTTTGTGTAGTATCACACCACACTCCTTCTCCAAGTATTCGTATGCCCAGATGTCGTGGTTGCCTGTGAAGTAATGGACCTCGACACCCATATCGGTCAGTTCCGACAACTTCCCCAGAAAGCGCGTATAACCCTTGGGCACCACATATTTGTATTCATACCAGAAGTCAAACATGTCGCCTAACAGATAAATGGCGGCAGCCTTCTCCTTGATGCTGTCGAGGAAACGCACCAGACGGCGTTCCTGCATACGCTGATGAGGAATGGCCCACGAACCAAGATGTGCGTCGCTCAGAAAATAGACGTTCTTCATACAATAACCAATAACCGTTAACCAATAACCTCAGATTAGTCAAAGCCTAATTCGACACGAGCCTCTTCGCTCATCATCGACTGGTCCCACGCAGGTTCGAACACCAGATTGACGTTGGCCGACGTGATGCCGTCGACACTCTCCACCTTCGTGCGTACATCTTCTAATATATAGTCAGCAGCAGGACAGTTGGGGGCAGTAAATGTCATGTCCAGTTCTACCGACGAGTCTTCCTGTACGTCAATCTTATAAATCATACCCAAATCATAGATGTTGACGGGTATCTCGGGATCATAGACGGTTTTCAGCACATCTACTATCCGCTCTTCCAATCGGGTCTTTTCTTCTTGTGTCATGTCCGTTGTTTCTTGTTTCAAGTGCAAAGATACGAATAAGTGAGAAGAAAACCAAAAGAATTTTGAGTTTTCTCGAGAGTATCTACCCCGAGGGTGAGAGATCCCCATCAGTCGTTCGAATATTCCGTATATCCCATTCGAGTACCATGTACGGTCCGTACAAGGTATTCGTACTGATTGTCCGAAGTATTCGGACACACAGTCCGAGGCATCCGGACTCGCTGTACCAAATATCCGGACGACTCTTGGGATTATGGTTAAAGATTCACAAAACCATCTCCTGGTGTAGGAAATGCAGGCTACGACACCTTTTTGATGCAGGAAAACCCTTGTGTGAACAGGCGTTAGTGTAGGATATGCAGGCTTTTAGTAATTTTCAGACAGAGGTTTTTAGGTTTGTTACTTTTTGTATTCTTTTTGTGCATCAGAGAAAGAAAGTTGGGGAAAATATTTGGTGGTAATAAAATTATCGCCTATCTTTGCAGTTGAAAAGCGGCAACAGGATGGAGTGCCGGCAATATAACAAAAACAGAACTGCATGGAGCTCATAAAAAACAAGGAATTCGGAGGCGAACGCCCATTGTTTGCTACCCACGATTTGCGATTGGAGAACATCACGATAACCGATGGCGAGAGTGGTATCAAGCAATGCCAGCGGATGGAAGCGAAAGACTGTCGTTTCTATGGCAAATACCCCTGGTGGCACGTTGACGGCGCCCTTATCGAAGATTGTTATTTTGCAGAAGGGTCGCGCTCTGCCATCTGGTATACGAATGACCTGGTGATGCGCCGTTGTCGCATTGACGGTCCGAAGTTCTTCCGCGAGATGAAAAACGTGGAACTGGAGGATGTCAAGATATGTGATGCCGACGAGACGTTCTGGCGTATTGACGGCCTTCGCCTGAAAAATGTGGAACTGCATGGTGGCACTTATCCGTTCATGTTCAGCAGGAATATCTATGTCGACGGTCTCAAGAGTGATTCGAAATATGTGTTCCAATATTGTAAGAATGTGGAAGTGCATCACGCTGATATCCTCACCAAAGATTCCTTCTGGGAGTGTGAAAACGTCACCATCTACGATTCTGTGCTTGATGGCGAATATCTGGCGTGGCACTCGAAGAATGTGCGCCTTGTCAATTGTCACCTGGCTGGTGAACAGCTGTTATGCTATACCCAGAATCTCGTCCTCGAGAACTGTACTATCGACAAAGCCTGTGACCGCATGTTCGAATACTCAACCGTTGAAGCCGACATTCGCGGACACATTGAGAATATCAAGAACCCCACCAGCGGACATATCATCGCTGACAGCATCGGCAGTATCACCATTGACGAGCATGTTCGACAGCCGAACGATTGCATCGTTCAAATGAGAAATGAGAAATGAGAAATGAGAAATTTATGTCTTTCGGTTTCGACGAGCTGATAGAACGGCGCGGTACGGGCTGCGTGAAATGGGATACACCTCCCCTCCAATCGGAGGGGTCGGGGGAGGCTGTCATTCCGCTATGGGTAGCCGATATGGACTTTGCCGTGGCTCCTGCTATTCAGAAGGCCATCAAGCAACGCGCTGAGCATCCTGTCTTTGGCTATACCCACGTACAGGATGACTACTACGAGGCTGTCATCTCATGGTTTAAACGTCGCCACCAATGGACTATTGAGCGCGAATGGATACTCTATACCATAGGCGTTGTTCCTGCCATGTCCGTAGCCATCAAGGCATTGACGATGCCTGGTGAAAAAGTGCTCATCCTGTCGCCTGACTACAACTGCTTCTTCTCAAGCATCAGGAACAATGGCTGCGAAGTAGCCGAATGTGTGCTGCGGTTTTCCCGCAGCAACAATCACTTTGAAGTCGACTGGCAGGACTTTGAGGCAACCTGTGCCGACGAGAAGACCACCGTCTTCCTGCTCTGCAACCCGCACAATCCCACTGGTCGCGTGTGGAGCCGGGAAGAGCTGCAGTGCATGGCCGACATCTGTAAAAAGCATGGTGTCCGTATTATTTCTGATGAAATTCATTGTGAACTCATCATGCCCGGCAACACCTTCGTACCTATGGGAACGGTTGATCCTGATGCCATCATCCTCAATTCACCGTCGAAGTCGTTTAACATCGCAGGACTGATGATGGCCAATATCATCTGTCAGGATGCTGACACTCGCCGACGTTTGGATCGTGCCATCAACATCAACGAGGTATGCGACGTCAACCCCTTTGCCCCTGAAGCCGTCAAAGCGGCCTATAACGACAGCGAAGACTGGATTGACACCCTGAACCAGTATCTTTGGGATAACTACCATGCGCTGTGCGATTTCGTCGCACAGCACATCCCCCAATGGAAGGTGATGCCTCTGGAAGGCACCTACCTCGTATGGGTCGACGTCAGGGAACAGTGCAACTCCGTTGCCACATACTGTGAACGGCTACTTCAGGATGCCCGAGTATGGCTGAATCCGGGCACCATGTATGGACCCAAGAGCGGTGAGGGCTATCTGCGCATTAACATTGCATGTCCCCGCAGTCTCCTATTAGAAGCACTTGAACGAATTAATAATTATAATAAGAAATGAAACAAAGAAGTGAAGTCAACGCATGGTCAGTGACGTGGGGTGTCCTCATGGCTGTCCTGTTTTCTGCAGCTGCCGCCTATCTTGGATTAAAGGTAGGACAGGTGTTTGAGGCTGCCATTCCCATTGCCATCATCGCCGTTGGCGTGTCAGCAGCAGCAAAGCGAAGCAATGCCCTTCGTGAGAACGTAATCATCCAAAGCATCGGTGCCTGCTCGGGTGCCGTTGTCGCTGGTGCCATTTTCACGTTGCCGGCTATCTACATCTTACAGGCCAAGTATCCGGAGATGTCTGCCGACTTCCTGAAGATATTCATTGCCTCACTGCTGGGTGGCGTATTGGGCATCCTGTTCCTTATACCCTTCCGCCGCTACTTTGTCGAGGCTCCACAAGAGCAGTTCCCGTTCCCAGAGGCCACAGCTACCACGCAAGTACTGAAAGCCCAGGAAGCCCCCTCTTCGTCCCCCGAGGGGGACACTAATGCCCAAGCAAATGAAGTCCCCTCGGGGGCAGTAGGGGGGGCTACCTCTCTATTGATCGCCGGCCTTGTGGGTGGTCTCTACGACTTTATCGTAGCCACTTTCGGCTGGTGGAACGAGAATGTCACCTCACGCATGATTCCTGGCGGTGACGACCTCGCAGAGAAGGCCAAGCTCGTATTCAAGAACAATACGGGTGCTGCCGTTTTAGGCTTGGGCTATATCATCGGCTTCCGTTACGCCCTCATCATCACACTGGGCTCGCTGTTCGTATGGTGGCTCGTCGTTCCCGGTATGGCCCTGCTGTTCTCCGACACGGTGCTCAACCAATGGAATCCTGCTATCACCACTGCCGTTGGTGATATGTCACCTGAGCAAATCTTCGTATCCTACGGCAAGAGCATCGGCATTGGTGCCATTGCTATGGCTGGCATCATCGGCATCATCAAGTCGTGGGGTGTCATCAAGAGTGCTGTCGGCCTGGTAGCCCCCCATTCGTCCCCCGAGGGGGACACCAATGTCCAAACAAATGAAGCCCCCTCGGGGGCAGTAGGGGGGGCTGATCTGCCCTTCCGATTTATTGCCGTGGCTTCGATAGTGACGCTGGTGCTGACCTTCCTGTTCTTCTGGTTCGGTGTCATGGACGGCAATCTGCTCTTTGCCTTGGTGGCTATCGTGCTGACGGCCGTTATCGCCTTCCTCTTCACCACTGTTGCTGCAAACGCCATTGCCATCGTTGGCTCCAACCCCGTTAGTGGTATGACACTGATGACGCTGATTCTCGCCTCTGTCGTGATGGTGGGTGTCGGACTGAAAGGAACAGGTGGTATGGTTGCTGCCCTCATCATGGGAGGTGTGGTCTGTACAGCACTTTCTATGGCTGGTTCATTCATTACCGACCTGAAGATTGGTTACTGGTGTGGCACACTGCCGCGCAAGCAGCAGACATGGAAATTCCTCGGCACATTGGTATCGGCAGCAACCGTTGGCGGTGTCATGATGCTGCTCAACGAGACCTACGGTTTTGCGTCTGGAACACTCGCAGCTCCTCAGGCTAATGCGATGGCAGCAGTCATCGATCCCTTGATGAATGGTGTCGGTGCCCCTTGGCCACTCTATGCCCTGGGCGCTGTCATTGCTATTGTTCTGACACTGTGCAAGGTTCCTGCTCTGGCCTTTGCGTTAGGTATGTTCATTCCCATGGAACTCAATGTGCCGTTGGTCATTGGCGGTGCCATCAATTGGTATGTGACCACACGCTCCAAGAACGATACCACGAACAAGGCCCGTGGTGAGAAAGGCAACCTTATTGCCTCTGGTTTCATTGCAGGCGGAGCACTCATGGGTGTCGTCAGTGCCTTGCTACGCTTTGGCGGTATTTCGTTCGACTATGCTGCCTGGTGGGCCAATCCACTCTCTGAGCTCTGCTCACTCGTCGCCTACGTGCTCCTTATCATTTACTTTATACGCGCAACGAAGCAGTGATATCACCAAGGAACCCGTAAGGATGGTTAAGGAATAAAAAAAGAGGCTTACCTTGTTGGCAAGCCTCTTTTGAGTTTTTATTTACAAAGCTTATTTGTTCACAGCTTCAGCAAGTTCAGCACCAGCCTTGAACTTAGCAACCTTCTTGGCAGCAATCTTAATCTTCTGCTTGGTAGCGGGGTTGATACCTTCACGAGCGGGCTTCTCAGAAACAGCGAATGTACCGAAACCAACGAGCTGAATCTTGTCACCAGCTACGAGAGCTCCCTTGATAGCTTCTACTGTGGCATCGAGTGCCTTCTTTGCGTCAACTTTGGTCAGACCAGCACCTGCTGCAATCTTCTCAATTAATTCTGTTTTGTTCATAATTTTGTTGTTTTTTTAATAAAAATATAAATAGTTAAAGAAAATTCTGACGCAAATATAGGTTAAAGTATTTAGAAAACAAACAAAAAATGGAAAAAAATGATGTTTTTCATGAAAAAAAGTGTGTATTGCCCTGATTTTGTGCTAAAAAACGGATATTTTTAGTAATTTTGCCCGCGAAATAAAGAAAATAGTAAAACATAACACAAAATAAAGAGAGAGAGTAATTATGAATAATATGCAGCCCATGACCAAGAACCTCCTCATTGTCAACTTCTTGGCATTTGTGGCAACGTGGGTATTGGAGTTGAGGGGCATTGATTTGACATCGCTCCTGGGTCTTCATTTTTTCTTGGCCAGCGACTTTCACATTTATCAGTTCTTTACCTACATGTTTCTGCATGGTGGTTTGACACATATTTTCTTTAATATGTTCGCCCTCTGGATGTTCGGTAATGTGATTGAGCAGGTCTGGGGCCCCAAGAAATTCCTTTTTTATTACATTTGTTGTGGCGTTGGTGCTGGTCTGGTACAGGAAGTCGTTCAATATGGTACCTACATGTATGAGGGGCTTGCCGCCTATCAGTATGTGAATACCGGTACGGTGCAAATGACGACTGATGCCTATATCAATCTGTGGACAACCATTGGTGCCTCGGGAGCAGTCTATGGCATTCTGTTGGCATTCGGCATGATATTCCCCAACGAACGTCTGTTCATCATTCCCTTCCCGTTCCCCATCAAGGCCAAATGGCTGGTGGTAGGATATATTGCCATCGAGCTGTTCTCGGCCATGAGTGCTCCTGGTGACGGTGTGGCCCACATGGCTCATCTGGGCGGTATGCTGTTCGGCTGGATTCTGATACGCTATTGGAAGAATCATCCCGATTCGAGTCAGCGCTTTGGACGCAGTAACGGCATGGAGTTCTTCGACAGGATGAAGCGCAAGTTCGACGAGCGTCAGCAGTCCAGTCGCATGACAGCAGAGCATACCAATTATCGTGAGACTGACGAAGAGTACAATGCCCGCCAGCACCAGAATCAGGAAGAGATTGATGCTATTCTCGACAAGATACGCAAGAGCGGCTACGATAGTCTGACGAAAGAGGAGAAGCAGAAGTTGTTTGATCAGAGCCGCCGATAATCGTGATTAAAAAGCTGAAGACGTTCACGCTCCGCATGATTGCCGGTGCCAATGTGGCTACAATCATTGTGATGCTGTTGGTGGGGTTCAGTGACCGACTGAACCCTGTTGACCATCCCATGCTGTCGACGGTTGGTATGACGTTTCCCATCTTCCTGCTCATCAATCTGGCATTCCTCTTGTTTTGGATTATCTTCAAGTGGCGCATGATGTGGATCCCCATTGCCGGATTCCTCCTCGCGTACGTACCTATCAGTATATACATGCCCTTGAATCGCCAGCAGGATGTGGCAGAAGGGTCGCTGAAGCTGGTGTCATACAACGTCTGTACCTATGGTGGCAACTACAAGTACGATAATGGCTTTGAGAAGGTATTGGACTATTTGGCAGATCAAAAGGCGGATATTGCCTGTTTGCAAGAGGATATCGACAACAAGCACAGGTATTCCGTCCAGGAGTACGAAAAGATGGGCTTTCCGCATAACGATACGGCTATCATCTGTAACACGGCCAACAGTCTCAACGCCTTAGGTATCCACACCCGCTTTCCCATCGTGAAACGCGAGCGTATCGATTACCCGTCAGCGGCAAATGGCAGTGTGGCCTGGTGGCTGAAGGTCGATGACGACACGCTGATAGTGGTCAACAACCATTTTGAGAGCTGTCACCTGAACAAGGATGACCGCAAACAATATCGCCAGATACTGAAGGGCGAGGTGCCGCGCGACTCCGTCCGTGCCGAGTCTGAGCTGCTGCTTATCAAACTGGCCGAGGCCAATGCCAAGCGTGCTGTTCAGATAGAACGCGTACGTGACTATGCCAAAGCACATTATCAATATCCTGTCATCGTTTGCGGCGACTTCAACGACAATCCGATTTCCTACTCCCGTCATCGGATGTCAACCCTGCTTTCCGACTGTTTTGTGAACACCGGATGGGGTGTCGGTTTGTCATATAATCAGAAAGCTTTTGCCTTCCGTATCGACCATCTTTTCTGTTCTGAAAGGATCAATGCCTATAATTGCAAAATTGACGGCAAAATGGATGCCAGTGACCATAATCCGCTACTTTGTTGGCTGAAAATCAAGCCAAAACGCTAAAAAATGCACGAAAATTGCAAATTAATTTCGTCATGTGAAGAAAAAAGCGTATATTTGCAGGCTTAAAATAAGATATAATATATTATAATCATCAAATAACAACAATGCAAAACAAAGGAATTGTAAAATTTATCGCACTTGTTCTGATACTCGTGTGTTGCTTCTACCTCTCCTTCTCGTTTGTGACTCGCTACCACGAAAACAAGGCAGCAGCCATGGGTGAGGAAGCCGGTCAGGAGTACCTCGATTCTATCATGAACGAGAAAGTGTACTGCGGCATTTACTCTTTCAAGCAGTGCCGTGAGATGGAGATTGGCCTGGGTCTTGACCTGAAGGGCGGTATGAACGTGATTCTTGAGGTGTCAGTACCTGACGTCGTTGACGTACTTGCTGACCACAAGACGGATGCAGCCTACAAGAAGTCAATGGAGCAGGCAAAGAAGGAAGAAGAGACCAGTCAGGACGACTTTATCTCTTTGTTCATCAAGTATTGGAAACAGAACTCGAACGGACGCCCCCTGGCAGCTATCTTTGCCACTCAGCAGATGAAGGGCAAGGTGAGCACCCAGTCTACCGACTCCGAGGTTGAGAGCGCCCTGCGCACTGAGGTGCAGGCAGCCGTTGACAACTCGTTCAACGTGGTTCGCAACCGTATCGATAAGTTCGGTGTCGTTCAGCCCAACATCCAGAAGCTAGAAGGACAGTCTGGCCGTATCATGGTCGAGATGCCTGGTATCAAGGAGCCCGAGCGTGTTCGTAAGCTGCTCCAGGGTTCTGCCAACCTCGAATTCTGGGAGACCTATAATTCACAGGAAATCTATCCGCTGCTGGGTCAGTTGAATCAGAAGTATGCCGTCCTGGGTGGCGATGCTACTGCTGCCGCTGCTGACACCACAGCCGCTGCTGCCATTGCCGACACTACCGCCGTTGCTGCTGCTGCCGAGGTTGCCGAGGCTGCTGCTGATACTGCGAAGGCTGCTGCTGCCGACCTGGCTGCCAAGCTGACCAAGAAGGACGACAAGAAGCAGGATGCCCAGGCTAAGGCCGATGCTCTGAAGCAGAATCCTCTGTTCGCCGTTCTCCAGCCCGTTCCACAGGGTCTGGCCATTGTAGGTTATGCCAACGCTCGCGATACCGCTGATGTCAACAAAGTCATCTACTCTGACATTGCTGCCACCGTGCTGCCTGCCGAGTGCAAGCTGCGCTGGGGTGCCAAGCCCGAGGACTTTGGTGGTCAGAACACCAAGGGCGACGTCTATGCCCTCTATGCTCTGAAGATTACCGAGCCTAACGGCCGTGCTCCGCTGGAGGGTGACGTCATCACCTCTTCCAAGGACGACTTCGACCAGATGGGTCACCCCTCTGTGTCTATGCAGATGAACTCTGACGGTGCCCGCCGCTGGAGCCAGATCACGAAGCAGAACATCGGTCGTGGTGTAGCCATCGTGCTCGACGATGCCGTTTACTCTGCTCCCCGTATCCTCTCTCAGATTGACGGTGGTAACTCGCAGATTACTGGTAACTTCACCATCGAGGACACCAAGGACCTGGCCAACACGCTGAACTCTGGTAAGATGCCGGCTCCTACCCGCATCGTACAGGAAGAAGTCGTTGGTCCGTCGCTGGGTGCACAGTCCATCAAGCAGGGTGTCATTTCGTTCATCGTAGCCTTCGTGCTGCTGATGATCTACATGATCATGCTGTACGGCTTCATCCCCGGTATCCTCTCAGATATCGCACTGCTCTTCAACCTGTTCTTCACGCTGGGTATTCTGACCTCGTTCCAGGCTGCACTGACCATGCCGGGTATCGCTGGTATCGTGCTGACCTTAGGTACGGCTGTGGATGCCAACGTGCTTATCTACGAGCGTATCAAGGAAGAGCTGAAGCGTGGCCTGGGTATGAAGGAGGCTGTGACGAAGGGTTATTCTAACGCCTTCTCTGCTATCTTCGACTCTAACGTCACCTCTCTGATCACCGGTTTCATCCTGTTGTTCTTCGGTACAGGTCCTGTCAAGGGCTTCGCCACCACGTGGATCATCGGTATCTTCTGCTCGTTCTTCACCGCCGTGTTCCTGACACGTCTGGTTTACGAGAACCGTCTGAAGAAGGACAAGTGGCTCGACCTCACCTTCTCTACCGCTTACTCGAAGAACCTCATGCAGAATGCCCACTACAACTTCATGGGTATGTACAAGAAGAGCTTCCTCATCTGGGGTGTGGCTGCCATCGTCTTCATCGGTTCGTTCTTTGTTCGCGGCCTGAGCCAGAGCATCGACTTCACCGGTGGTCGTAACTATGTGGTGACGCTCGACAAGGAGTCTCACGTTGAGGATGTCCGTGCCGCTCTGGCAGGTGCCTTCGTCAACACTGTTGGCGAGAATGCCGGCAAGGAGGCCAACACCTCTGTTATCGCCCTGGGTACCGATGGCAAGACCATCCGCGTTTCTACCAACTGGGATATCGAGTCGAACAATCCTGAGGTTGACGACCAGGCAGAGACCATTCTCTACAACGCTCTGCAGAAGGGTGGCTTCGTCAGCCAGGCCAAGGTCGAGGACTTCAAGAATCCTGACGTCCGCGAAGGTGGTTCCATCATCAGCTCGGCCAAGGTCGGTCCTGCTGTGGCTAAGGACATCACCTACGGTGCTATCATCAGCGTCATCATCGCCCTCTTCGCCATCTTCCTCTACATCCTCATCCGCTTCCGCAATGTGGCTTACTCTACGGGTGCTACCATTGCACTGGCTCTGGATGCCCTCGTGGTGATTGGCTTCTACAGTGTACTGTGGGGTTGGGTTCCGATGTCACTGGAAATCGACCAGGTATTCATCGGTGCTATCCTGACGGTGATCGGTTACTCTATCAACGATAAGGTGGTGGTCTTCGACCGTATCCGTGAGAACTTCCAGCTCTATGGCAAGCGCGACCGTCAGCAGCTGTTCAACGACTCGCTGAACCAGACGCTGGCTCGTACCATCAACACCTCTGTCACGACGCTCATCGTGCTGCTGTGTATCTTCATCCTCGGTGGTGACTCTATCCGCAGCTTCTCGTTCGCCATGATCCTGGGTGTTATTTTCGGTACCCTGTCGTCACTCTTCATCGCAGCTCCTACGGCCTTCCTCGTGATGGGTCGTAACATCCGCGAAGAGGAGACTGAAGGTGAAACAAAATAAGGCTTACACCTTATTATATATATAATAGCAGCCCGCTCGAAGGTGAGTGGGCTGCTATTTTTCGTGTATCCAGTTTTTTCCGCTTTTTCTCGGCCGAAGCTCTCGAGAGCCACCAGTGAGCATCTCGAGAAAAAGCCCCAATATTGGCACCATCTTATCCTGTTGTCTTTTTAACTGAACCAATCGAAAATAGTTCCTCAATTCTTTGGCAGTTTTGGAAATTATTTCGTATCTTTGTACCATATTACGCTAATCTATAGTTTATGGCTAAACGAAATATGATAACTGTAAAGGATGTGAACATCCGTACAAATGATGACAATATATGAAGAAAGAAGAAATACTTGCTCTGTTTGAACAATTTGAGCAGGCAGCCTGTGAAGTAAACCAAATAGAATGCTGGAGTGCAAGAGAACTTCAGAAGTTGCTGGGCTACAGCCTTTGGCAGAACTTCACCAATGTTATTAACAAGGCAAAGGAGGCTTGTGTTAATGTTGGTCAGCCAATAGCGGATCATTTTATTGACGTCAATAAGATGATAGTCGCGGGTAAAGGTGCTCAGCGTGATATTGATGACATCCTGCTCACTCGTTATGCTTGCTACCTTGTGGCACAAAACGGCGATCCTCGCAAGCCGCAGATTGCCTTCGCACAGACCTACTTCGCTGTGCAAACACGTCGTGCCGAGCTGATTGAACAGCGACTGCTGGAGGTTGAGCGTTTAAAGGCTCGTGCCAAGTTGCAGGAGACGGAGAAGAAGCTTTCGGGTATCCTCTACGAACGTGGCGTAAACGACCAGAGCTTCGCCGTCATCCGCTCCAAGGGCGACCAAGCCCTCTTCCGTCTCAGCACCAATATGATGAAGCGCAAGATGGGTATGCCGCAAAGCCGTCCCCTTGCCGACTTCCTTCCAACCATCAGCATCAAAGCCAAGGACTTTGCTGCTGAGATGACCAGCGTGAATGTACAGACCAAAGACCTTCACGGAGAAGTTTCTATCACCAAGGAACATGTCGATAACAATGCTGCCGTCCGCAAGATGCTGACAGAACGCGGCATTATTCCCGAAGACCTGCCTGCAGCTGAGGATATCAAAAAGGTGGAGAGACGTCTAGCCAGCGAAGAAAAGAAAATGCTGGGAAAGAAGAAAAAATAGAACATATAAGATGGACTACGACGGCAGATTTATCCACAAGAATAATCTACACTTCAACCGCATGAACCAAAGGTCGACGGCCGAAGGGAAAGTCAAGTTCCAGTTCAAGTTCGAGAATGGTAAGGTGCTGAGGCTAAAACTGTATGAGCATTTGAAATTTTGATTGCCTATGGAGATACTTTCACATTTCAGAACGATAGAAGAGCTTACGAAAACACTCTCGCGTGAACAAGGGCTACTGAGTGAGATGTTTGAGAAACGAAAACTGATGAAGTTTCCGTTGGGATTGGCTTTGGAACTTGTTGGTGGAAATGAGACGCGTCTCAGAAGATTAGTGGATTATGGCGTTTTGGTAGAAACTGGGAATACCATAGAGATTGAGAGCGACTACCTGAACTTCTTCGAGGAGGTGCTGAATGTGAACGAGGAAATCAGTGTGCTAAGCGTTCAGGAGTGTATCAATACGCTGAAAGAGTATATAGGCTATTTCCTGCAAGAGAGTAATACCAATCGTAAAGCCGGATATCAGGATAGTGTAAGGCAACTACTGAAAAAGACCGGATTTAGAACGCTGAAGAATGTGGTGGACTTGAAGCGCAATATGGATAATGCGTATAAGCAGGAGCCCAACTACATTATCAAGAAAAAGAAACTGCAGAATCTGGACGAGAAGAGCCACAGTATCCGCTCGATGATACGTGAGTGCGAGAAACTGATGGATAACGAGCACGCTTTCTTTCTGATGGCCAACGACCCACATATGGCCAAGACCTGTAGCAATGTAAAGCATGACTTTGTGGAGGCCTATCATGCGCTGATGGAGATTGACAGACAGATTATTGTCTATATCAATCAGATTGAACAGCAGAACCAACTCTACAAGAAGATACGCAAGCTGAAATATCTGCAAGACCAGTTGCTCATCAAGACTGATACAAATCTGTTACAGGTGTTGGAGAATAGTAATCCGCTTTGGATGGAATCACGGCAATACAGCAAAATCCGCCTCTCGTTGGAAATGCTGAGGGAGAATGACCAGACAACAGCCATTCTGAGGCGAATAGCTGAGCGTAATGGTTTGAAGAAAACATCCAGGACAGAAGCTGAACCACTGACAGACGAAGACTTGCAGGAACATACTCAAAGACTGAAGGAGGTAGATCCTGCTGAAGTGTGGAATGCATTCTCTGCATCAAGTTACAATCTGTTTGATTTTATCCTGAGATACGACTATAAGGCGAAACGTGATATAGAAGATCATGCAGCGCTCTTTTGCCAGTTGGTCATCCTTCATCCAGACGAATGTAGGATGACAGGCAAATACGCAACTTATCAAGACATCGAATATCCTATCATCTATGCGAAATAACACCCAAAGAATATACGAACGACTGAGCCGTGGAGAATTCCTTTCGGTTGACAGTACTGATTCCTCTATCCGTCACCTGTATGAGGACATAGAGGAGAATGTTGAAGATTATGCAGACTATTTCAAGGAAATCGGTCTGCAACTGGAGTCTGGTAATGGCTATTTCTATTTCTCGCGAATAAGCGAGGGAAAACAGTCTATTGAGCAGAAACTGGACAGCTTTTCCAAATGGCTTGACTACTTGGATTTCCTGAAGTGTTATAATCAGTCGTTCACAGCCGGCTATCAGTTCCGCAAGAGCCATTTGATTGAGCAGATAAGTCTGGACATTGAACTAAAGGAGAAAGCTGGACATCTGTTTAAGAAATACGGAGTTGGTTCCTATCTGGAGATAGTAAACAAACTGCTTCAGGAAATGCTTAGTATGGGCTTTGCCGAGTGCATCAGCGAACAGGACGAAACATATAAGATTACTTCGGCATTTCGCTATGTCGAGGAACTAGTAAACATGATTCAAATAGCCAACGAAGATGAAGTACCTGAATAAAATCATATTTATCAATAGTGCCAACATACCGTATGCGGAGATTTCTGTGGATGGCAATGTGCATTTTACAGGAACGCAGGGTGTGGGCAAGAGCACCGTATTGAGGGCGTTGCTGTTCTTCTACAATGCCGACAAGCATCGTTTGGGCATTCAGCAGGGGCAGAAGTCGTTTGATGAGTTCTATTTCCGTCAGTCGAACTCACATATCCTCTATGAAGTGATGCGCGACAATGGAGCTTATACCATTTTGGTGAGTCGGTATCAGGGACGAGCTTCATGGCGATTCATCGATGCACCTTATCAGCGTGAATGGCTTATTGACGATGAGAAGCAGGTGTTGAGCGACTGGGTGAAGATACGTGAGCGTATCGACAAAAATGTGGCTGTCTCTGCAAGGATAGACTCTGGCGTGATGTTCAAGGACATCATCTTCGGCAACACCCACGACCATAAATATATCCGTTATGCACTGGTGCAGAGTGCTCACTATCAAAACATTCCGCGAAGCATCCAGAACGTCTTCCTGAATACCAAGCTGGATGCTGACTTTGTGAAGAACACCATCATACAGTCAATGGCGGATGAAGATTTGCCCATCGACCTGCAGACCTACAGACGATTGGTGACGGATTTTGAGCGCGAGTATGACGAGATAGACTGCTGGTTCCGACAGACACGAGATGGTAATTACCCTGTACGCCAGCAGGCACTGAAGATTGCCGAACAGGGAAGAAAAATAGTGGCTCTTGACCAACAACTGTTGGATGTGTGGCATAGACTGAATCATGCTGTGGCCGATAGTGAACAACAGATACCGCTCTTAGAAGCAGAGGCAACAGAACTGAAAACGAATATAGAAAAGGAACGCAATCGCGAAAAAGAACTCACTGCCGAATATGACAAAGAGAAAGATGCCCTGAATCAGGAGTTGGGAGCAAAGAAGAGCAAGCTGAAAGAGATAGCACAGGCAAGAAAGAATTTCGATGCTATGGGCATTGAGGACAAACTTGCCCTTGCCAATCGCGAGGAGACTATCAAGCAGGAAGCAGCCGACAAACAGATGCTGTTGGACGACCTTCTGAAAACCCATGCCTCGATAGAGGAGAAGTACAATATTGCACGAGGGAAACTGGAAAATGCCCAGCAGACATTTGAGAATAGCCAGAAAGAGGCGTATTATCAGAAGCAAGCCACGTTGCAGACAGAGCGTAAGCGCCTGGAAGATGAACGTACGAAATACAGAAACCAGTTCGTGGACGCCTTCAATAGCTGGCGACATGAGTCTGACGAACGTCTGCAAATGTTGTTGGCAGAACAGCATAGAGCCGACAGTGCATTGAAAGAACTCCGTCAATGGCATCCTATGGCTGAGGCTATCCAACAGGTGACGGAACAACTGCGGCAGTTGGCTGTGAACGAGAAAGAGAATGATGCTCAGCAGACTGCTGTGAAAAGTCAGATTGCTCAGATTACAGCTGAGTATGAGATGAAAGAGGCTGAGCTGAAACAAGCGTCTCAACGTGAGCAGGAACGTCTTGAGGAAATACGTACTCAACAACGCGGGCAAATTGAGAAAATCAATGAATTGCTTGCTCATCTGGATGGTTCTCTTTATCATTGGCTTTGCGAGAATGTGGAAGGTTGGGAAGACACGATAGGCAAGGTGGTTGACGAAGAGCGAATCCTATATGCCGGGGGCCTTGAACCTCAGTTGGGTACTGCATCTGACAGCCTGTTTGGCGTACGGCTGAACTTGGGCCAAATTGACTCAGTGCATCATACGCCTGATGAATACAGAGCGGAGAAGAAGACTTTGGAAGAGAAAGTGCAGCAGATAAACCGACAACTCACCCAACTGCCCGTTACCCTTCAGGAAGATATTTCGAAACTTGGAAGGAAATATGCTCCACAGCTTAATCCGCTTCGGCAGAAGGCGACATTATTAAAGGTTGAAAAAGAACAAATACCCGTCAAGCGGCAGAATCTGCAAAACCAACAGCACAAGCTGGAGATGGAAGAGCAGGAACTCGTCACAAAAGAGAAAGAGACTCGCGAACGCGCCTTCAATGAAGCACTTTTGAGCGTGCAGGAAGAGAAAGATGTCCGTGAGAAAAAGGAGACCAAAAACAAAAAAGACCTCAAAGACCTTGATACAGCCTTTAATAAATCTGCAAAGGCGCTCGACGAAGAACTACGCATATTCAAAGAGACGCAGGCATCAGAAGCAGCTGTCAGGAATCAGGAGTTTATAGCCCAGAAAGCCCAGCTTAACGAACAGCAGAAGGCAGAACTGGCAGGAAAGGGTGTGGATGTAAAACTGCTTGAACAATACCGCAAGGCGCTGGAGGATTTGAGAGCGCTGTTGACGAAGATTGAAAAAGAGCGCCCAGACGTCATCAGATACCGCGACGCAGAACAAAACCTGTTTGCCAAGGAGCCGGAGATCAGGAAGACCATCAAGGACATCGAGCAGCAACTCGCTATGATGCGTCAGCGCTATGAAGACAAGCGGACGCGGATAGAGAAGAAGCGGCAGGAATTGGAAGAACGACATAAGACGGTTGTCAAGAATCTGACACACAGGCGGGAGGGGTTAAACCTTTATCATCAGGTGGTGGAGACTGAACATCTAGTGCCTGATACTTTTCTCTCTGATGATAAGACGATAATAACCAACCAGGATTGCCAGCAGCTGTTGAGCCAGCTTCGCGGAACGGTGAACCAGAAACGGGAGTCGATAGACAAGCTGAAAGATACGGTCGTCAGTTTCAATCGCAATTTCAAACCGCAGAATGCCTTCCATTTCAACACGATGCCTGTGACGGACAACGACTACCTACAGATTGCTGTTGACTTGCAGGACTTCATGGACAACAACAAGATTGAGGAGTTCCGCCGCCGTACCAGCGAGCACTATAAGGACATTCTGGGACGTATCTCTACGGAGATAGGTGCGCTGATGAAACGGCGTTCGGACGTGGACGGAGTGATACTTGACATCAACCGTGACTTTGTGGAAAAGAACTTTGCCGGAGTCATCAAGAGCATTGAACTAAGGGCGAATGAGTCATCTGACAAACTGATGCAGTTGCTCATGTCCATTCATGAATATACTGTCGAGAATGCGCTCTCCATAGGTGAACTCAACCTCTTCTCAACTGACAATCGTGATGAGGTGAACCGCAAGGTGGTGGACTATCTGAAGAGCCTCTCTCATCAGTTGCAGAACGAGCCCAACCGCCCAACGGTTTCACTTGGCGATGCCTTCCGCTTGCAGTTCCGCGTGAAGGAAAACGACAATGACACCAACAGGGTGGAGCGCATCAACAATGTGGGGTCTGACGGTACAGACATACTGGTGAAGGCTATGGTCAACATCATGCTCATCAATGTGTTCAAAAAGAAAGCAGCCAGGAAGAGTGGTGACTTCATTGTGCATTGTATGATGGACGAGATAGGTCGATTGCATCCTAACAATATCAAGGGTATCTTGCAATTTGCCAACTCACGTAACATCTATCTTATCAACAGTTCGCCAACGTCGTATAATCCGTATGATTACCGCTATACCTATCTGCTAAGTAAGCATGGTGTGAAGACGCGAGTGGAGAAATTGTTGAAACGGATCAAATAGGCTCAATTATGGCAATAAGTGCATCTATACAAGCTTTGATAGCAGGCGAACAGGTTGCAGGTTCTCGTATAAGCAGAAAAATGCTTGAAGAACTGATGGATGAGGGTTTGCTATCTGTCGTGACTCGTGGCTCAAGGAAGTCTTATCGGGCTCGTGACATTGAGGCATTAAAGAGATTCCTCATAGACAAGGATGAAAGCTATCGTATGCTTGATATTAATGCATCCGATTCTCGCGCTTCAATGGCAGCGGAAACAGGTAATTCCAAATTGGTGAAAGTCCGCTCGTGCCCAGGCTTCCCTGTGAATACCTTCGAACCTATAACGTGTAAACTGAATGCTATAGATATCGTTATCAATCCTGTTGAGGGAAGTTTTTTGTTTATCACAGATTGGAAAGTGTTCTCCATCCCTGAGGACGTCGTTGTGGTAGGTGTTGAGAATATGGAGAACTTCCGGATGATTCGCCAACAGCGAGCGTTATTCGAATCAGAAATAGGCAAGCATCGCTTCTTGTTTGTTTCCCGTTATCCTCAATCAACCGACTTACGTTCCTGGCTCCAATCTATCCCTAATAGATATGTTCATTTTGGTGACTTCGATTTGGCTGGCATTCACATATTCTTGACAGAATTCCATCAATACCTTGGGGACCGTTCATCGTTCTTTATTCCGTCAGACATTGAAAAACGATTGGCAAAAGGATCAAATGCTCGTTACAACGAACAATATGAGAAGTATCATAAACTTCATTGTGATATCAACAAAATACAAAATCTTATAGACCTCATTAACAAATATCATAGAGGTTATGACCAAGAAGGGTATATTGAATAATAGCGACAGCAACAAAAACGTTATAAGAATATATGGCAGCACGAAGATATTACTACTCGGATTCCATTACGGACTTTCTGTCTCGGAGCAATAACGAGATAGTGGGGGCGTTGACTCTGGCGTCGCAGCATGACGTGAATGATGAGACGTCGAAGTCGTGGGTGG
>JAEEGH010001951.1_pt1 | contig 57594 bp, 53 predicted proteins | sample 9134181 | NCBI WGS metagenome assembly JAEEGH01 (sample SAMN16246544, study PRJNA631951) | gut metagenome | biome: gut microbiome; feature: rumen; material: DP-attached | host: Bos | place: Iran: Karaj | collected 2018-10
TAAGATCCGTCAACGCCGCTGATCTCGATACCGCCGAGCAGCGAATCGTAATCGATCTTTACGAAGTTCGCGTAGTCTGCAGTAACAAGTACGATGTAGCCCTGTGCGGTAAATGCATAGCCGGCAAGCTTGTAAGAGCCGTTGAACTCATAAAGAACAGCGCCGTTATCTACCTTCTTGCCTGCCTGAAGGTCTGCGACGATACCCTTAACTGCCGCGTTCTCAACGGGCTGGCCGATCTTCGAAGCTGTGGGATGCCACATCATCGTGCCGGTAGGGCTTACCATGTAAGCGTAAGAACCTTCAACATCCTTGATCTTGATGCTGCTGAGGATCGTTCCGATCCTGCCCTGATCGAGCGGAAGTCCGAGTGCCGAAACCAGATCCATTCCGACTACAACTTCCTCAGCGAGGTTCTGTGCGCAGTTTTTATATACTTCCTCACTCGACGCGATCGCGGAATTGACACCGACTACCGCTTCCTGAGCGAGGTTCTGTGCGTAATTCAGATATACTTCTTCACCGAAATCCGTCAGCGAATTGATCGCGACCGCCGCTTCCTCGGCAAGGTTCAGTGCGTAATTTCCATAGGTTCCTTCACTGGAATCCGTTGCAAAGTCAATTCCGACCGCCGCCTCCTCGGCAAGGTTCTGAGCATACGTGCTGTACGTCGACTCCATCGTCTTCGTGGTCTGGGAGATGGACACGAGAACTATGATGGCAACAGGGATCAGTATCGCCGCGATGATCAATATCGCGATCTTCGTACTCATCCTGTTAATGAAACTGACATTTGCTGAATCAGTTTTACCCTTGAAAGAATTGGTTTCTTTCATGTTACACCCCTTTCGGCTTAAACAAGCTCTGGATTTTCCATTTTTTGTCAGCATGGAATTGCTAACGCTATAAATATACACCCATTTTCCTCTTTTGTGAAGTGTTTTTATTTGATTTTTACAAAAATTGTGCATTTATTCGCCCTTTTGAGTGACAGTTTCATCGTTCTGGTAAAAATTTTTACCTTTTCTTGACCTGCAGCCTTTCGTTTATGTAGAATATAATTGCAGCCGGCTCTTGGGAACGGGCTGCGGATTTAAAAGAAAAAGGAAAGAAAGAACGGAGAACAGAGGAATGTACAAGACAGACATTGAGATCGCGCAGGAATGCACGATGCGCCCCATCACGGAGATAGCGGCTGCCGCAGGGATCGGCGACGAGTACCTTGAGCAGTACGGCCGCTACAAGGCAAAAGTTGATTACAAGCTCTTAAAAGACCGCGCTGACAGGCCCGACGGAAAACTGATCCTTGTCACCGCGATCAACCCCACCCCCGCAGGTGAAGGCAAGACCACTACCACGGTAGGTCTCGCAGACGGCCTGAGGAAAATTGGCAAGAACGTTATAGTCGCTCTTCGCGAGCCCTCTCTCGGTCCGGTATTCGGAGTTAAGGGCGGTGCTGCCGGCGGCGGATACGCACAGGTTGTTCCGATGGAAGACATCAACCTCCACTTTACCGGCGACTTTCATGCGATCGGAGCCGCGAACAATCTGCTCGCCGCAATGCTCGACAACCACATCCAGCAGGGCAATCAGCTCGGCATCGATGTAAAGAAGATCACCTGGAAGCGCTGCGTGGACATGAACGACAGACAGCTCCGCAATATCGTCGACGGACTCGGCGGCCGCATGCAGGGCGTCCCGCGTGAGGACGGATTCGACATCACCGTTGCCAGCGAGGTCATGGCTGTTCTTTGCCTCTCCTCTTCCATTACGGACATGAAGGAACGTCTCGGACGCATGATCGTCGGCTACACCTACGACGACCGTCCCGTTACCGCGCACGACCTGAAGGCCGAAGGCGCTATGGCTGCACTCTTAAAGGATGCATTAAAGCCCAATCTCGTTCAGACTCTCGAAGGAACCCCTTCATTCATACACGGCGGTCCTTTCGCCAATATCGCTCACGGCTGCAATTCGATCATTGCCACAAGGATGGCGATGAAGCTTGGAGATTACGCTGTTACCGAGGCAGGCTTCGGCGCGGATCTCGGTGCCGAGAAATTCCTCGACATCAAGTGCCGTCTTGCAGGTCTTAAGCCCTCGGCGGTCGTTATCGTAGCTACCGTCCGCGCATTGAAGAACCACGGCGGAGTACCGAAGGCAGAGCTTAACGAAGAGAATCTGTCCGCTCTCGAGGCAGGTCTTCCTAACCTCCTCCGTCATGTTGACAATATTAAAAATGTATACAAGCTTCCCTGCGTTGTCGCTATCAACGCATTCCCGACAGATACCGCGGCAGAGCTGGCGCTCGTTGAGAAAAAGTGCCGTGAGCTCGGAGTAAACGTTGCCCTCAGCGAAGTCTGGGCAAAGGGCGGCGAAGGCGGTATCGCTCTCGCGAACGAGGTCGTACGCCTCTGCGAAGAGCCCAATGACTTCAGTTTCAGCTACGATCTCGACATGAGCATAGCGGAGAAGCTCGAAGCCATTTCGAAGCGTGTTTATCACGCGGACGGCGTGATCATCGAACCCGCTGCGAAGAAGCAGCTCGAGACGCTCACAAAGCTCGGATTCGACAAGGTTCCCGTATGCATGGCAAAGACACAGTACAGCTTTTCGGACGATCCTGCAAAGCTCGGTGCACCCGACAATTTCATGATCACTGTCCGAAATCTTAAGATCAGCGCGGGCGCAGGCTTCATCGTTGCCCTTACAGGCGATATCATGACCATGCCCGGACTCCCGAAGGTACCCGCAGCCGAGAAGATCGACGTTGATGAAAGTGGCGTGATCACCGGTCTGTTCTGATAATCCTTATATCCTTATATTTGGAGGAATTTTTATGCTTACAGAAAAAACTTGCCGTGAGTTTACCGCTGAGCTCGCGTCCAACAAGCCCGTTCCGGGCGGCGGAGGCGGCGCGGCCCTGGCCGGTTCTCTCGCTGTCTCGCTCTGCGCGATGGCCGGTAATTTTACGGTCGGAAAGAAGAAATACGCCGATGTCGAAGAAGAGGCAAAAGAGCTCCTCACCGAGTGTGAAGAGCTCAGGATCAGGCTCTTAAACCTCGTCGAAGCCGACGCCGAAGCCTTTGAGCCGCTCTCAAAGGCCTACAGCATCCCGAAGGACGATCCCGCGCGCGCCGACAAGCTTGAAGAAGCCACGATGAACGCCATCATGGCTCCGCTCGATATCATGGACGCGTGCGCCGACGTGATCGAGCTTCTCGACCGCATGCTCGGAATCTGCAACCGCATGATGATCTCCGACGTTGCCTGCGGCGCGATCCTTGCGGGCGCAGCGATGAAGGCCGCTTCGGTAAATGTATTTGTAAATACCGCAACTTTGAGAGACAGGGTCAAAGCTTCGGAGTACGAGATGACGGCCGACCGCCTGCTCGAGGACTATCTCCCGATGGCAGAGGTCATTGCCGAAGAGGTCACCGCCGATCTTCGCGATAAAGGCGACGAGTACTGATCCGGCCACATTTTTTAAGACAAAAATAAAAAAATTAAAGTATTTACAACCGCATTATTTCGTATATAATAATCTCCGTCAAAGGACAGAGATCGCAGATCTTCTCCTTTGGACGGAAAACAACAACAGAACCGGAATGAGCCGTAAGCTTATTCCGGCGATGACAATAGACCAAAGGTCTATTGTAGTGTCAGAGTAGAAACGACGCGTTAAGTGCCTCCGGATGGGAAGTCGCCGGTGGACGAAGGCTTACGCCGCGGTGTCGTTTCGCATCCGCTGTCACAAAATAGAGTATTATGCTCCTATCAGTGACGGCTCCTCTACAGTCTCACCGAAAGGAGCTTTTTTAATGCAGCACAACAGACATTTCACAGTAATCCAGCTGGTTGTCGACGCAATGCTCTGCGCGGTCTGCGCGGTCCTCGGATACCTTGCGATCGACCTTACCAGCATCAAGATCACCTTCGAGAGCCTCCCGATCCTCATCGCGGCCCTTCTGTTCGGACCCGTTGACGGCATCACGGTCGGCGCCGTAGGTACTCTCATCTACCAGTATCTGCGTTACGGTTTTACCGCAACGACCTTCCTCTGGATGCTTCCCTACATAGTGCTCGGATTCATTGCGGGCTTCTATGCAAAGAAGAAGAACTTCCGCATGAACGCCACGGAGCTCGGAGTGCTCACCGTTATATGCGAGCTGGTCGTAACTCTGCTCAACACGCTCGTTATCCTGATCGACAGCAAGATCTACGGCTGGTATTATCCAACCCTCATCACGGGTTCACTCGTGATCAGACTCGTTGTCTGCATCGCCAAGGCGATCGTATTCGGCGTGATCCTCTACCCTCTGCTCACCGCGATCAGGAAGAACAGCGGACTTAAATTTTCATCCGCCCAGTCCCGTCCAGTAAAGCCGGAGGTATCGGAAAAATGAATGCAGCAGAAGCAATATCATACATAGAGAATTACACCTGGAGCACCACCAGGCTCGGCTTAGAGCGCACCTGCGAACTGCTCTCGATGCTCGGCGATCCCCAGAAGAAGCTGAAATTCGTGCATGTTACGGGCAGCAACGGCAAGGGCAGCACCTGCGCTATCCTTGAGTCAATCCTGAGAAAGGCCGGCTACCGCACGGGTCTTTACACTTCTCCCTATCTTGTGCGCTTCAACGAGCGCATAAAGGTCAACGGACGCGATATCCCCGACGAGGCTCTCGCTTCGATCACTTCACAGGTCAGGGCCTTTGCGGACGTGATGTACGACCATCCGAGCCAGTTTGAGCTCGTGACCGCCATCGCGATGGAATATTTCTACGAAATGCAGTGCGACATCGTAATCCTCGAGGTCGGAATGGGCGGCGCGCTGGACAGCACAAACGCCATCGACGCTCCGGAAGTTGCGGTGTTTACCAATATCGGACTTGAGCACACCGAGTATCTCGGCAATACCATCGAGGAGATCGCCGCGACAAAGGGCGGCATCATAAAGCCCGGCTGCGACTGCGTGGCCTATGACGGCCCCGCTGCCGCCACCTCGGTCCTCCGTTCCATCTGCCTTGAAAAGAATGTTCCGTTCCTGCTTGCGGATTTTAAGGCGGCCGAGCCCATCTCCCATTCACTCGGCGGACAGACGCTCTCTTATAAAGGCAAGGTGCTTTCGTTCCCGCTGCTTGGCAACCATCAGATCAACAATCTCTGCGTGGCGCTCGAGACCGTTTACGTACTAAAAAAACGCGGCTGGTGCATACCCACGCACGCTATAGAGGAAGGCGTGGCTGATGTAAGCTGGCCGGCGAGATTCCAGGTTCTTTCGACCGAACCGCTCTTCATCCTCGACGGCGGCCACAATCCGCAGTGTGCCGAGGCTATGGCGGACATCCTCGACGATTATCTTCCCGATCAGAAGGTCACATTCATCATGGGCGTTCTCGCCGACAAGGATTATGCTTCGATGCTCGATTCGGTATGCCCTCACGCGGCCCGCTTCGTGTGCCTGACTCCCGAGAGTCCGCGCGCGCTTCCCGCTTCACGTCTTGCCGAGATCATACGCGCCCGCGGTTTTGAGGCCGAGGTCTGCGATACCGTTTCGGAAGCCGTCGATAAGGCAAAAGAAAAAACCGAACCCATAGTAGCGTTCGGTTCTCTGTATATGTCAGGTGCTGTTCTCAGATACTTTGAGGAGCGTCATTGACCGACCGTCTTCTTCAAAGTACTTCCGGGCTTTCCAAAAGCCCTGTGATGGTAATAGATGCAGGCTCTGCCGTTGTACTTCGCCTCGTAGAGCGATTTGTCGGCTTCCTCGCGGAGCTTCTCGAAAGTAACGCTCTCCGAAGCCTGCGCGCATGCAACGCCCATGCTGACCGAAACATAAGGATTAAAGTTCGTGTCGGCGTGGGGGATCTTCAGCGAATCGATCGATTTCTTCAGATCGAGCGCCCACTTTACGGCGAGCTTCGGCTCAATGCCGGTCAGCATAACCAGGAATTCCTCACCGCCCACTCGTGCCGCATAATCCGTGCGGCGCTTTACATTTCTGCGGATGGCTGCGGTAACCTTCCTGATGCATTCGTCACCTGCGGCGTGTCCGTAGGTGTCGTTATATTTTTTGAAGTTGTCAATATCGATCATCATGATCGCCACGTGAGCCTTCTGTCTGATGCAGTAAGGCCAGATGTTCTCCGTGCGGCGGTCGAGTCCGCGGCGGTTGAGCAGCAGCGTCATCGGATCCGTCTCGGCCTCCGAGAGCGCCGAATCAAGGCGAAGCTTGTAGTCGAGCTTGCGGATCGTGTTGGAATAAAGGGCTAACGAAAGTCCGAGTCCCATGATGCCGATCGTGATCAGCGCCGTATTTGTGGCTGCCGGAAATCCCCTGACCCATGCGAGTATGACCGCAGGCAGCAGATCTATCGCCCAGACGACCAGAAACAGCTCGGGACGAAGTACGGGAAGACAACCGATGACTATCATAACGATCCAGTAGAAAACTATCGCAGCGGCGTCCGAAGTCGCCTTAAACGCGAAATTGTAGAGGATCGCGGAGAATACGAAAAGATAGAGATAACAGACCTTATCGAACAGATCCGTGCGGTGCGTCCTGGTCGTAAAGAGTACCGCGGCCGCACTCAGCAGAAAGATGAAAGTTGTGGTAAGGAAAGCAAAGGTCTGATAGCTTCCGGGAAGGACATGGATCCCGAACAGTTTGAAGACAGCAAAAAACAGGAGCACACCCGCTGCCCCAAAAATGTTGAAGATATAAAGCCTGCCCATATTCAGGCGATCTGTAACGGATTTGCCTGCGTTCTTGTCGAAGAGCGGCATATCCGGGAACAAATTCTCCAGCATGCTGACCCCTTTGCCGATCCAAAAAATACACTGAAATCAGTATAGCAAAAGCGGTCCCAAACCGCAAGAACTATTTGATTTTATACAATATCTAGTATAAGATATTTACGAAAGCTTCTATACATAGTAATTTTAGGAGGTTCTGATGCCTGACAGGATTGAAGAGATTTTAAAAGAAATACATGTGATGTTTGCTAAATGCGAAGCTTACGGCAATTCTCCGGATCTCGTCATAATTTCGAAGTCGGAGCTCTTTGAGCTGCTTGAAAAACTCAACGAGGGTATCGACGAAGTGCTCGACCAGTACGAGGCCACGACGCGCAGCCGCGAACGCGCCCGTATCGAGCAGGATAAGCAGGCGGCGGAGACCGTTGCGCGCGCAAAGCTTGAAGCCGACGACGTACATGCTGCGGCTTCGTTATATACCGATACCATGCTCGAAGACCTCAAGCAGATCCTTGAGGCCACAAAGAGCCGCATAAAGGACGACATGCTCGACATGCTCGCCAATATCGAACTTCAGGAAGAGGTCCTCGACCGCAACAAGGAAAGCGTAAAGGAAGGCCTCGCGGAGCTCCACGACAGCGAGATGTACCTCAACGCCCTTACGCAGCTTCGCAAAAAGGCCGAGGAAAAGCGCAAGTTCGGTGATCAGGCAGAGCTTCTCGCAGGTCAGGAAGAGAATATCTTCGAAGAGCAGGATAAGGAAAAGCAGGCGCAGAAGCTTCAGATCAGGATCGATAAGCCCGGTGAGAATACCGGAGTGACATATTCCACGAGATTCAACAGAAACAAGAAGAAAAAGAAGAAGAGCGGCAAGGGAGGCTCCGATGCGGCCCGCGAAGGCGAGCCCGAGGGCTTAAAGGCCGATTCCGACCATATCCCCGGCATGGAATACAGCGCGGACGACTTCGATCTCGACAGGGAGTACGAGGAATGGAAGGCTGCCGAGGAAGGCGATGATCTCGACCACAAGCCCGAGAAAAAAGGTTTCGGAAAAATGCTCGAATCTTTATTCGGTAAAAATGAAGAATAAAACAGGCGATGCCATAAGACACGGGGACGGTTCTTATGTCCCGACAAAACGTCGGATATAAGAACCGTCCCCGTGTCTTTATATCACACTTTAAATCTGTAACCGACGCCCCAAATGGTTTCAATATACTGAGGGTTCGAAGTGTCCGCTTCAATTTTTTCGCGAATCTTTTTGATGTGGACTGTAACAGTCGCGATATCTCCGATGGATTCCATATCCCAGATCTCGCGGAACAGCTCGTCCTTTGTGTATACATGGTTCGGGTTCGAAGCCAGGAATGTGAGAAGGTCGAATTCCTTCGTGGTAAAAGGCTTCTCTTCGCCGTTGATGAATACTCTTCTTGCGGTCTTGTCGATGCGGATGCCCCTGATCTCGATCACCGAGTTTTCCTTAGCGGGGCTTCCGAGCAGACGCTCATAACGTGCAAGATGTGCCTTTACGCGCGCCACAAGCTCGCTGGGACTGAAAGGCTTTGTCATGTAGTCGTCGGCGCCGAGTCCGAGACCGCGTATCTTGTCGATATCGTCCTTGCGTGCCGAGACCATCAGGATCGGCACATCTTTTTTCTCCCTGACCTGCTTGCAGATCTCGAAGCCGTCGGTTCCGGGCAGCATCAGATCGAGCACGATCAGGCTGTAGTCCTGTCCGAGCGCCATCTCAAGGCCCTTGCTTCCGTTGGGCTCGATATCCACTTCAAATTCCGAAAGCTCAAGATAGTCCTTTTCGAGCTCGGCGATCTCTATCTCATCTTCAATGATCAGTATTTTTTTCTTCATCGTTATTCCTTCCTGCCGTCTTTTCCGGCTGCGGATCATTCTTCGGAAGCGCGCTGTATTCGGCGTCTTCCACTTCTTCGCATATCGTATTGTTCTCAGTGTAGATCGGGAGCGTAAAGAAGAAGGTGCTGCCCTCTCCGGGCGTACTCTCCGCTCCGACCTTTCCGCCGTGGTCTTCGATGATCTTCTTTACGATCGCAAGTCCGAGACCTGAGCCGCCCTTGCGCGTGCCTCTCGACGAATCCGCCCTGTAGAAGCGCTCGAAAATGTGGGCGAGATCGTTCTCAGCGATACCCGGTCCGTTATCCTCGACCTCGATCTTTACACAGCATTTCAACGGGATAAGACGTATCTTTATGCTGCCGCTGGGCTTGTTCATGTATTTGACCGCATTGCCTATGATGTTGTTCACAACGCGGCGCAGCTGCTCGGGATCGGCCTTCACGAGCGTTCCCGCGGGCACCTCGCTGTTAAGCTCCATCGCAATGCCCTTAACCTCCATATCGAGGCTTTGCTCCTCAACGCAGTCCATGAAGTACGCGTTGATGTCGAGCTTTCCGAAATTGTACGGAATGATGTTGCTGTCGATCTTCGAGTAAAGGCTCAGCTCGTCGACGAGTACCGACATGTCCGAAGCCTTCGTATAGATCGTGCGGATGTACTTGTTCCGCTTCTCCTCACAGTCCGCGACTCCGTCGATGATACCCTCCGCGTAGCCCTTTATGGCCGTGAGCGGGGTCTTCAGGTCGTGCGAGATATTGCTTATCAGTTCTATCGTGTCCTGCTCGTACTTCATCCTCGCGTCGATCTGCTCCTTCAGCCTCACGCGCATCTCCTCGAACTCCTCGCAGAGCTGTCCGAGTTCGTCGTCGGGACTGCCCGAAATGGTGAAATCAAGATTGCCCTGTTTCATGTTCGCGGTCGCCATTCTCAGGACATTCAGCGGCCGGATCAGGCTCCGGTAGAGCCAAACGACCGTAACGAAAGCCGTAAGCAGGATGATCAGTCCGATCAGGATGATCGTCTGCCTCACCGGCAGCTCCATGCGCGGTACCGAACTGTCGTTGCGGACAACATAATAAATGGTCTCTCCGTCGTCGGTCGACATCGTCCCCTTTTCGAGGTTTCTGTAATTAAAGCCCAGGACCGCCGCCGTTACCGTACCGGCCAGCAATATGGGCACCAGTATAATGATGGCAAAGGCCACCAGAAGTCTTTTCTTTAAGCCCATGAAATGATGCTCCTTTATCAACTTAATGCTAACACAGACGTATTTTCAAGTCCATAAAGATTGTGTTAAACTTTTGGGAAATCATTGGAAAACGCACAAAAAAAGACCCTGACGATGTCAGGATCTTTCAAAAACCCTATCCGGCCTCATTACTCGTTTTTATCGGCGCTGTCGCTGATATTGATGCTTGTGTAGCTTGCTTCCGCGCGGGTGTAGCTCGCCGAAACCTTGATAGTGGTGGTCTGTGCCGCAGCTGCAGCGGTGCTTCCGCCGTTGTTAGCAGCAACTTCGGTACTTCCGCCGAGGCTTGCGATCCACTCGTCGAGCTTCTTATATGTAGCTTCCATGGTCTGGTTCGAGATATCGGGAAGATCCTCTCCCCACTCGATGCCGGCCTGCTTGAAGCCTTCCTTTACCGCCTCGTACATCTGCTGTGCAAGCTCAAGATTGTCTCCCGCAAGTGCTTTCGCAAAGGAAACGATTCTGTCGGAGGTCTGCTCAACGCCCCAGTATCCGTCCTCGGAAATATCTTCCTGCGCCTGAGCGCGGGTCTCCTCATCGACCTCGAGCTTTCTGAACACACTTGCAAGGCCCTCTGAATTCTCGAAGGTTCCGCCCTGCTTTAAGAGCAGCTTCTCAACAAGTCCGCGAAGCTGTGCTGTACGTGCCTCCGCGTCTGCCTTAAGTTTGTCTATTGTCTCATAATCGATCTTGTGGTTTGCGAGCGCCGAAGCCTTATCTTCATCGCTCTTCTCATATACCGCGGCGTCGGTCGATGCCGCAACAGCCGAAGTCTTGGTGATCTCGGCGGAAAAAGTCACATTCTCATAGGATGCGCTCGCCGATGTAATATTAACGTTTGTTCCGGGATTGATTCCGTTCAGTGCCATAAGATAACCTCCTTGTTATACAAAAAACATCTCGCGAACACAGTTCGCTCGATGACCGTTCACTCAGCCATCAGCGGGCAAGCAAGCTTGCCGCTGATGGCATTCGTTTATCGCACAAAAAAGACGATACATTCCTTTGTACGGAATATATCGTCATTTTGCTTTAATTTATTAACCCCTGTTTTAAAAAATCAGAAGACAAGTTCCACGTCTCTGATGAGCACGTCTGTGTAGCTGTAAGATATCTGTTTTGCGGCCTCGGGACGGTCTCCGTCAAAGGTTACGCAGAATACATGGGGATGCATCTCGGAGATGACGCCCTCTGCCACATCGCATCTGTTGCGGCCATGATTCTCTCTGACCAGAACTCTTTTTCCCATGTTGCTGAGTATAAGATTGTAAATATAGCACATATTTGCCGGTTGCCTCATTCCGATTCTCCTCTTCCCTATATTTAGTATGTCGTTAGACCCCTAACTACAAGATATCTTACCATCAATCCTTTAAATTGTCAAAGTGTTTTGAATTTTCAATCACAAAATATGGCTTTTTCAAACAAGTGAAAACACAAAATCTAGTTTTTACGCCTATTTTCGGGCACTTTGAAAAGAGGTGTCCGGGTATCCCCGGAAAAATTTATTTCCGACTATCGTTTTTGAGAAGAAAAAGGGTAAAGGTCTTCACTTAATTTCACCTAAAAAACGGCTTTCACATTTACACGGAGATAGTTTATAATTAATCAAAAAGAAAGCTACGGAGTGATCGGATTTGGATACTGATGTTAAATATATGAAAAAGGCCCTGGTGCAGGCAAAGCACGCGCTCGAACTCGGCGAAGTGCCGATAGGCTGCGTGATCGTCTGTGACGGCAAAGTAGTCGGACGCGGCTACAACAGACGCAACACGCGAAAGACCACGCTCGCGCACGCCGAGATCACCGCGATCGACCAGGCCAGCCGCAGGCTCGGGGACTGGCGCCTTGAGGGCTGCACTATGTATGTCACGCTCGAGCCCTGTCAGATGTGCTCGGGTGCGATCGTCCAGTCGCGCATCGACCGCGTCGTGATCGGCGCGATGAACCCCAAGGCGGGCTGCGCGGGCTCGATCCTCGACATCCTGCACATGAAGGAATTCAATCATCAGGTCGAGACGACCATCGGCGTCTGCGGCGAGGAATGCAGCGACATCCTGCAAGTATTCTTTAAGGATCTCCGCGAGCGCAACCGCGCGGAAAAGGCTGCGAAGCGGGCTATGACCGAAGAGGATGCTCTCCGCGATCTGATGGTCAGCCGGGAGCTTTCGGCGGCCTCCGGCAAAAGAAAGTAAAGGAGCTTCACAATGCAGATACACGGTTTTGCAAAGCTTACACTGCTTGATTATCCCGGAAAGATAGCCGCCACGGTATTTACCGGCGGCTGCAATTTCCGCTGTCCGTTCTGCCACAACGCGATATTGGTCCTTAATCCGAATGCCCAGCCCCTGATAGACGAGAATGAGGTCTTAAAGGAGCTCGAAAGCCGCAAAACAAAGCTCGAGGGAGTCTGCATCACCGGCGGAGAACCTACTCTCTGCAGGGATCTGCCCGAATTTATCACAAAGATCCGCGAGCTGGGCCTCCTGGTCAAGCTCGATTCGAACGGCACCAACCCCGATATGCTCGAGGAACTGATAGACCGCAAACTGGTCGATCATGTCGCGATGGATATAAAGTCCTCCCCCGAAGGTTACGGAAGAGCCGTCGGACTCAGGGACATGTCTATGGACAATATATTCCGTTCGGTCGACCTGCTCATGCAGAGCGGGATTGAATATGAGTTCCGCACTACTGTTGCAGACGGAATCCATACGGCGGACGATTTCAGAAAGATCGCGGTCTGGATCAAGGGCGCAAAAGCCTATTTCCTCCAGCAATACAAGGACTCCGGCGATCTTATCGCCCCGCAGGGACTTTCGTCTCCTTCACGCGAGACGCTCGAATCCTACCGAAGCATCCTGCTGCCCTTTGTACCGAACACATCGATCCGCGGGGCAGACTGAAAGGCGGAAACATATGAAATTCAGATACTGTACGGACCGTCTGATCCTGATGGTCGCCGATGAGAGCATGGCGCCGCTCGTGCTCGACTACCTCAACCGTAACCGCAGCGACTTTGAGCGCTGGGACAGGGCCTTCGGCGAAGAATGCTACACGATCGAATATCAGGAGCAGGCCCTGGCCGCGGAACAGAAGCTTTTCCTTCGTTCCTCCGGCGTGCGCTACTACATGTTCCTCTCTGAAAAGCCCGATTTCATCATCGGCAATATCAGTTTTTCCTACCTGACGGAGGACGGGGGACACCGCTGCTCGATCGGATACCGCATTGACACCGAATACCGCGAGCAGGGCTACGCCTATGAGGCCGCATCCTTCCTGATCCCGCTCATACACGAAAGTTACGGGACAAAGAGGATCGAAGCCGACATCCTCGAGGAAAATATCCCTTCCAAAAAGCTGATCGAGAAGCTCGGCTTTGAATACGAAGGAATCGCAAGAAAATCGCACACGATCGCGGGCGTGGAAAGAGACCATCTGAGATATTCTCTGATACTCTGACTCCATAAAGCCGGATAACCGCAGCAAAACACATAACTGACCACTGACAGGAATACAGCCATGAAATATCTTTTCGCATCCGACATCCACGGATCAGCCTACTACTGTAGAACACTCATCGAAGCATACAAAGAAGAAAAAGCAGACCGCCTGATACTTCTCGGCGATCTGCTCTATCACGGCCCCAGAAACGATCTACCGAAGGACTATGCTCCGAAGGAAGTCGCGTCTATGCTCAATTCCCTGAAAAATGAGATCCTCGCGATCCGCGGCAACTGCGAGGCCGAGGTCGACCAGATGATGCTCGAATTCCCGGTCCTGGCTGATTACGCGGCGATCATGACCGCTGCGGGACAGACAATATATCTGACCCACGGCCATCATTACAACATGGAAAACCCCCTCCCGATGAAGGAAGGGGACATTATGATGTACGGTCATACGCATGTGCCGATCGACGAAGTCAGGGACGGCCGCCGGTTCTTAAATCCCGGTTCGGTCTCGATACCGAAGCAGGACTCAGGGCACGGGTATATCGTGCTTGAAGAGGGGATTTTCGTCCGAAAACTGCTTAATCCTCAGGACAGTCCATAACTCCTATAAAGAACGGGCTGTTCGTCTCGCAGTCGATCAGCATATAGATAAACGGCCTGGTCAGATAGACCTCCTTGGGTTCCGGCTTATCCGGGATAAAATCCGCGCCGTCCGCCATCATTACCATGGTCGCGGCACCGGCCTTCGTACCGTTCTCATCCACTGCGATAAAGGTCTTGTGGACTACGCCGTCGATGGAAACATTACCTGCTTCAGACTTTCCGAGCTTGCTGAAGTTCGCGGCAATGGGGTCGAAAGCGTCCGTCATGCTCATACCTTTGAGGATCTCAGTCATCTCCACACTGTATTCCGTCTCAAACTTCGGAACAGAAGTATAAACCTCCCATTCTGTCCTGTTTACCAGCATTTCATTCAGATGCGCGCCGTCAAGTGCCGCAAGGTATTCGTCGACACTCATTCCTTCCTTCGGAAGCAGCGCCGCAAAAGCATATCTTCCGCCCTTATAATACTTCACAAAGCCGTCCGCATTCTCATCCCCGATATACACATTCTCGGTATTGTGAAGATAAGGAAGGGTCTTCTTCTCTCCCGCTGCCGTGGTAAAGGTATCGTCATATACCTGGAAATCATAGTAAGGCTCGATCCATTTCGCGTCGAACGCCAGCGCGTTGATCAGGAACATCACCGCATGGTCCGAGATACTGTTGAGTATCTGAGGAATCATTCCGTCGGTCTTTTCGTTTACCCATGCGTTGATATCTTTTACGGTGGCAGCGTCAAAAGGCGCCGCAAAAATGTCCGCATTGTAATAATCCGAATTCAGCTGAAGGAAGGACTGTTCCGCCTTAAATCTCGGATCGGAAGTAAACCAGATGGAATTGGCCAATTCAAGCTTTCCGACTTCGCTGCCGCGTTCTGCGAGCAGCTTCCTGTAGGCATACGCAAACTCATTAAGCTCTGCTGCGGTGATCCCCAGTGTCTTCTCCATCTGTGCAAGTGTCTCCGCATCGGCTCCGTTTGCGGTCATAGCCAACGCAAACAGTACCGAAAGGGGCGAGATCAGCATGTTCTCATCATCTTTTTTGATTTCCCTGCAAGTCTTAAAGAGTCTGATCGCAAAATCATTGAGCTCGGGACTGTATTCCGACGCCTCCTTGACTACTTCGACCGCCCTCGCGGTCACTCCTTCCATAAGATTACCGGTTTTTCCCTCAGAAGAAGTCCTATTCTCGTTATTACCGCTATTAGTGTTTCCTTTTCCCGACGTGCAACCAGCCGTCGATGCGAGAACCGCCAGCAAAACGATCATGGCTGCGGCTTTCTTTACAAATCTGCTCATTACATGAACCTCCTTAATTTCAGCTCTTTTGCTTTTTCACCTATTAGACGGGCAACAACCTTCTTCGGTTCCCATAAATATTGTGCGAAAATATCAATCCTGCATTGATAGGAAACACGGGGGGTTATGATAATATTATAGTAATATTGGCACGGTTTGACGGCGTGGTAAGGGTATGAACTGCCCGCTGAGATTGCTTTAAAGAAATAGGAGTCACAAGTTTTTTAGACAAAAGAATAAAAACCAGAAGTAAATGAATAATTAGATAAGAGATATGAATTAATTATTTATCACCGTAGTGTGTTCGGCACTGGGCTATTTCAAGTGCTTCATCAACTATCCGGAAAATCAGGCGGTTCTTTTCATCAATATGAAGGCTCCAAAACCCTGCAAGATTTCCGGATAACCGCTCCGGTTTGCCTTTACATTCGTATCCGTTGCGATCAACATCCTTTATCAGACTGTTGATCTTCTTTAGTGTTTTCTTATCCTGAGTCTGCCAATACAGATAATCGTCCCAGGCATCGTCTGACCAAATCTTCCTCATCAGTCCACCTCTTTCAATTCGTGCTCGGTTCCATGCCCGGCATTAAGCTGTCCTATCGATCTGGCCAAAACCTTCTGATTCTCATAACTGTAAAAAGGGTCTACCGATACATCGAACGGAATCCTCATCTCATTGCCCAATTTAACCAAATAAATATTGATCGCGGTAGTCATAGTCATACCAAGTGCTTCGCAGGCTATTTCGGCTCTTTTTTTTACACCGTCGTCAATACGCATACTTAACTGTGCCATGATTTTTCCTCCTTGTACTGCATTATCTGTCATTCTTATTGTAACGCGTTATATATGCATTGTCAATACATTGTAGACATATACAAAAAAAGTGCGGGCCCCTTGCGGCCCGCACTTCTGAAATACAATTACTTCTTGAAATATCTGTTGTACAGTCCTTCGAACGCCTTGCCGTGTCTCGCCTCGTCGCGTGCCATCTCATGAACGGTGTCGTGGATAGCATCGAGATTCGCTGCCTTCGCGCGCTTCGCAAGATCTGTCTTGCCTGCGGTAGCGCCGTTCTCGGCCTCAATTCTCATCTCGAGGTTCTTCTTTGTCGAATCGGTAACAACCTCTCCGAGCAGCTCAGCGAACTTCGCAGCGTGCTCCGCCTCTTCGTAAGCGGCTTTCTCGTAGTAGAGACCTACCTCGGGATAGCCCTCGCGGAAAGCAACTCTTGCCATTGCCAGATACATACCGACTTCCGAGCACTCTCCGGTGAAGTTTGCTCTCAGATCGTCAATGATATCCTGGCTTACGCCCTGAGCTACGCCTACAACGTGCTCTGCAGCCCAAGTGCGCTCATCCTCCTGCTTCGTGAACTTCGAAGCGGGTGCATGACATACGGGACAGCTCTCGGGAGCCTCGTCACCCTCATGAACATAGCCGCAAACATTACATACATACTTTGCCATAACAAAACCTCCTGAAAATATATTTTATTCTGCCTCAATCTCCTTGATGCAGACTTCATTGCCTGTGAGAAGATAGGTGTGTTCGCTCCCGCAATGCGGGCAGGTCTTTCCGAATTCCACTGTCGGATACTGTTTGCCGCAATCCTCGCAGTAAGTCATCGCGTCGATCTGCTCGACCACCAGCTTCGCGCCGTGTATCGGGCCTTCTTCCTTTGCGACCGACCAGTCCCAGCAGTCTGTCAGATATGACGGGATGACCGATGACACTTCGCCGACCTGCAGCGTAACCGAATTGACCTTCTCGACCTTATTCTCTTCGGCAACTTTTTTCACATCCTTGACGATGTAAAAAACAACTCCCAATTCATGCATCTTACTTGTCCTTCTTCTTGAAGAGGATCTTTGTTCCGCGCTTCAGGACGTAAGGAAGCAATGCCTTCGCCTTGTCCTCCGCCTTGTACATCGTACTGCACTCCGGTCTCTCGCGGTGCAGTTTGATCGCGTCAAACTCGCACTTCGTGGTACAGATACCGCAGCCGATACACTTATTCTCATCAACAACCGACGCACCGCAGCCCAGACATCTCGAAGTCTCTATCTTCACCTGTTCCTCGGTGAGCGTTCCGTGATAATCTTTGAAGCCCTTCGCGTCGACGTCCTTCTGGGCGTAAGCAACCTGACGTGACGAATTGTCGTATGAAGGAACCGAGATATTATTCTTGTCCAGCTCGATGAACTGTCTTCTGTTGCGTCCGATAGTCATGTGGCCGTGCTGTACGAAACGGTGCAGTGATTCAGCGGCCTCATGGCCCTGTGCGATAGCGTCGATCGCGAACTTCGGTCCGGTAAATACATCGCCGCCGACGAAAATATCGGGCTCATCGGTCTGATAGGTGAGCTTGTCCGCAACCGGTCCGTTGCCTCTGCCGAAGGTAACCTTCGCGCCTGCGAGCAGGTCGCCCCAGACAATCGTCTGTCCGATCGCGAATACAATATTGTCGGCCTCGAGAGTCATCGTATCATTCTCATCGTAATGCGGTCTGAAACGGTGCTCGTCGTCATAAACGCTCAGGCACTTCTTGAATACGATCGCCTTTGCCCTGCCGTTCTCGACAATGACTTCCTTCGGGCCCCATCCGCAGTTAACCTTAACTCCGTCGGCCTCGGCGTCTGCCACCTCTTCCTTGGTGGCGGGCATGATGTCGCGGGTCTCGAGACATACCATCTCAACCGAATCCGCGCCGCTCCTCGAGCTGACTCTCGCCGCGTCTATGGCAACATTTCCGCCGCCGACCACTACGGTGCGACCGGTGACTTTGACCTTGCCTTCGTTTGCGGCCTTCAAGAAATCTACTGCTGTAGTACAGTTCTCAGCGTCCTCGCCGGGAACTCCGGGAAGCTTTCCGCCGCTGCAGCCGATCGCGATATAGAACGCCTTGTAGCCGTCCTTTCTCAGCTGGTCGAGCGTGATATCCTTGCCGACCTCTACGCCGCACCTGATCTCAACGCCCATCTCCTTCATGATGTCGATCTCGGCGTCGATGACGTCCTTCTCGAGCTTATACGAAGGAATTCCGTAACGGAGCATGCCGCCGGGCTTCTCGTTCTTCTCGAAAACGGTCGGATAATAACCCATCTGCGCAAGGTAGAATGCGCAGGACAGACCTGCGGGACCTCCGCCGATCACTGCTATCTTTTCCTTCCAGCGTCCGATATTCGAAGCAACTACGATCTCGGGAATATATCTGGTCTCTGCCTTCAGATCCCTCTCGGCGATGAACTTCTTTACCGCATCGATCGAAACCGCCTGATCGATAGTGCCTCTCGTACATGCGTCCTCGCAGCGTCTGTTGCAGATTCGTCCGCAGACCGCGGGGAACGGATTCTCTTTTTTTATCAGTGCCAGAGCCTCGGTGTACTTGCCCTGTGCCGCCTTCTTTAAATAACCCTGAACCGCGATGTGTGCGGGACAGGCTGTCTTACAGGGTGCCGTACCGGTATCGTAGCAGTTGATCCTGTTATTGTCCCTGTAATCCTCATCCCAATGCTCGGGTCCCCACTTCTGCTCGTCGGGGAGCTCGTGCTTCGGATACTCAACCTCGCTGCCGTCCTTGAGACAGAGCTTCTGGCCGAGCTTGACCGCGCCTGCGGGGCAGTATTCCACGCACTGTCCGCACGCCACGCAGTTCTCCTTCTCGACTCTCGCGACATATGCGGAACGCGACATGTTCGGAGTATTGAAGAGCTGCGAAGTACGCAGGGCGTTGCATATCTTTACGTTACAGTTACAGATCGCGAAGATCTTGCCTTCGCCGTCAATGTTGGTGATCTGGTGAACAAAACCGTTGTCCTCGGCGCGCTTCAGGATCGCCATCGCCTCATCGTAGGTAATGTCGTGTCCTCGGCCTGTCTCGCGGCAGTAATCAGCCATATCGCCGACGCCGATACACCAGTCGTTGAAATCGTCCGCACAGCCCTCATCGAGCTTCTTGCGGCTTACACGGCAGGAGCAGATCGAGGCACCGATGTGGCCCTCGTAGCGCTTCAGCCAGTAAGAGATATGTTCAATGTCGATTGTGCCGTTCTCCATGGAGATAGCCTTCTCGACGGGAATTACGTGCATACCGATACCTGCTCCTCCGGGAGGTACCAGATGTGTGACCTTCTCAAGAGGAAGGAAGGTCATGCGTTCAAAGAACATGGCCAGCTCGGGATGCTTGTCAAGGCTCTCGAGGTTCATGTTTGTATATTCCGCGGAACCCGGAACGAACAGCGGGATCCAGTAACGGCGGTCCTTCGGTTCGTATGTGGTGCCGGGGATCGGGCCGTCCTTTGTGTATTTATCGCCGTAGTCATATTCCAGGATACCGATCCTGGCCATCTTATCGAGAAGGGCCTGAAACTGCTCTCTTCCGCCCGCCGGAATATTGTTCATGCGGCAAAGCTCATCGAACGAATAGGGCTTGCGCACCTTCATGGTAAGCGCGACATCGGCGATCTCGTCGTCGATAACACAGGCAAGTCCCCAGTACTCGGGATCGTCCGTCGTTACCTTATGTCCGAGACGGTCGGTGATGCGCTGAGCCAGCTTTAATATCTTCTCGCTGTAGTTCTCCTCACCCTTGTGCTCGGGAACATATTTGGTACTCATTTCAGGCATGATCATTATCCTCCGTTTCAAAATATGTACACCAAATCCCACAGTAAACCATTTTAAGTATTATAGCTCAAAATGTCGGAATTTTCAAGGATAAGCGCTGATTTTACAGACAGTTTCCCGTAAAGGCGCATAACATCTACCTCGAGTGTCCGCCGCCTCCGTGCGAGCCTCCGCCGCCGGATGAGTGGTGTCCGCCTCCGCCGCCACCGCCGCCTCCGCTGCGGGAGGATTCCGAAGGAGGATTGTAGACCTTTCTTACATCGCTGCGCAGGAAAGTATCGGTCTTTACGGGGAAGGAAGGCTCCGCCACCAGATAGGTTTCCGAAGTGGTAGTGGTCTTTCCGACGCGCTCCGAGGTATTTGACGCGAAATAGCAGAGAGACACGATCGCACCGACGATTATGGGGATTATCCCGAAAATGCTGACGGGATAGTGAACGTCGACTTCTTCATCGACGCTCAGGTCCCAAATGATCCCGTCCACCCATCTCGTGCAGGCGCGGTAGTAGTCGGTATCTACATAATCGTAGAAATTATCAAGTCTGTAGCTGATCTGGTAGTCCGAGTAATAATCCTCGGCCTTTCCGGTCGTTCCCATCCAGGTGTATATCTTTCCGGTCTCGGGCTCGCGGAAGAGATTGTCGACCAGGATCACGCCGTCGCCGGTCGCTGTGGTCCCGTCCAGAACCTGCGGGCAGTCGTAACCGAATTTATTGTCTTCCCAGAATTTGTCCGCATAGACCATTACATATTTGTCGGGCGTTACTTCTATATCGTATCCCGCCCTGTATTCGGGTTCATAATCCGCCAGCGACTCATTGAGCGTAACGATGACGATATCGGCGCAGGTCAGGCGCTCCGCATTGTGAATGTAGTCCTCAAGGGACGCCTCCTGCTCAGCAGTAAGCACATCCGCATTGTCGAAGACCCTCTTCGATCCGTACACGCGCTCGGTGTTCGGGCTTTCGTACATATTGGACGGCTTGTTTACCTTGCGGATGTAAAGGAACAGAAATACGGCCGCCATTACCGCAACGATAATGAAACCAACCATGAAGTGCCTGAGGTACTGCTTAAGTCCCGCTTTGAAATCCGTTACCATACGATCACCTCCCAGAGCAGGCAGATCAGGATAAGGATCGCGTACACGATGCCTCCCATGGTCAATGCGTAAAGGAGTACTTTTCTCTTGGAAATGGGCGCGCTTCCGATCACTTTGCCGGTCTGGCCGTTCACGAAGCAGGGGAACTCCCTGCCTGCCCATTTGTAGTTATATTTCCATACGGGCAGAAGAGCGTAATCGATCTGTCCGTCGGCAAGCTCGATCTTCTCGTGAGATGTGCTGCTCGAGCTGTAACCCGCTATCGAGGCGTGGAGCAGGGCATGGGCGCTGTTGTTTACGGACAGCTTGGCGCGGTCGGCGTATTTGTCCGCGGTGTTGTTGTAGATCTCGCCGAAGAAACCCGAGAGATATCTCGGATCAAAGCTCGCGAACTCGCCGTAATCATAGGGCGCCATCATGTCCATCGTGTTGTCCGGCATTTCCTCGGACGCATCCGCGGGAACATTGTCATAAGCGACTTCCATCACTCTCTGCACATCGTAATAGGATGTCTCGGTGCAGTCGTAATTGCCCTCGCGCCATCTTCTGACCGTGGTCGCGGTGCCCGAGAATTCGCCTCTTACGCTGTAGTCATAGAGGAAAAACGGCACATAACGCCCCTCCATATCGGTCAGCGTTTTCTCGCTGAGGAACGATACGGGCGTGAACACTCTTTTCTTGAATTCTTTTTCCATGGCCTCAACAGCCTGTTTCTTTCCGAGCTTGAACGGAATGATCTCGTCTGGCTTGAATTCGTTCTGGACTCTCTCGTCAAAAATAAGATAATTGCCGCAATACGGGCATTTGGTAGCACTGACGAACTGTCCCACACTGATCTCGCCGCCGCAGGAAGCGCAGACCGTAAGGGAAGTGTCGCCCTCCTGCAGGTCGCAGTCGACGCCGTCGCAGAAGGAACAGTACATCTGTTGTCTTTCGGGCGAGAACACCATGTACCCGCCGCAGTTTTTGCATTTAAAAGTCATAGGACAATACCCTCCGTGTAACATTATATTCCTTTTTTAGCAAAACAAAAAGGTCCTTCGCAAAAGAAAGACCTTTATTATCATTCCGTTTTAAAATGTACGCGAGAGCAGAATGTCTATTCTGGTTCCGAGCTCTTCCCTCGAGGTTACCTCGAAGTATCCGCCGTGCTTGTCTATGATCCATTTCGCTATCGAAAGTCCGAGTCCGGTTCCGTTGTAGGTACGGGCCTCGTCGGCTCTGTAGAAACGCTCGAACATATGCGCAACGTCGTTTTCCTTCATTCCGATACCCGAGTCCTGAACTCTCAGATAAACCGAATTGTCCGGGCGGACGCCGACTCCGAGGATGATCTCGTCCTTTTCCTTTGTGTACTTCGCAGCGTTGTCCACAAGGATGCGGACCGCCTGCTTGAGCAAGCCTTCGTCGCCGTTTACCATAACGTCTTCCTCGGGAAGATTCAGTCTGTATATGTGCTTCTCGTCGATCATGAGCGACTCTTCGTAAACCTCGCCCATCAGCATGTTCAGGCTGACCGGAGCGATCGTAAGCTGGGTCCTGCCGGCGTCGCCTCTGGCCAGGAACAGCAGCTGCTCCACGAGATGCTTCATGTTCTCGGACTCGTTTTGGATCGCGGTGATCGACTCGTCAAGGACCTTCTCGTCCTCACGGCCCCAGCGAGCGAGCATGTTCGCGTAGCCCTGGATGACCGCTATGGGAGTCCTGAGCTCGTGAGACGCGTCGTTAACGAATCTCGCCTGCTGCTTGTTGTTCTCCCTGATGCGGATGAGCAGCGAATTCATCGCCTTCTCGATCCCGGCCAGATCCTCATCGCCGAGTGATATGAGCTGTTCGTCGTCGGGAGCAAGACTGTTGATCTTGTTCTCGAGCAGTCTGTACTTCTCATCCGAAGGATCGTATCTGTTATCCGCAGGCGCGTACTGTCCGGCCGCGGGGGCGTACCCTGCTCCTTCCGGCGCATACTGGGCGCCTGCGGGAGCGTACTGATATCCCGTAAGATCGTATTTATTGTCCGAAAGATCGAATCTAGCCAGCTCGTCGGCCTTCGCGGCCAGATTGTCGAGAGGCTTTAATATCTTCTTTACAGAAGCGTTTTCAAATGGGTAGCTCGCCCAGTGGGCCAGAAGCTGAATGAGGAAAATACCTGTCAGAGCGCTGATCACTATGCCGCCGTATTTAAAGGGATAGGTCGACACGAGTACTTCGCCCGAGTCTTTATCGACAACCGTATATTTTACGGCTCCCAGCCTGCGGGAGAGCAGATAGCTCTCGGTGCTCTCTTCGTACGCTTCCTCGTCGAACTCCATCGAATAATCGTTTACCCGGTTGAACAGCCGTCCCGTCGCGGCAAATTCAAGGGCCGCGAGCCAGGTCACGCACATTACGACAAGCAGCAGGATCTTTTTGCTGAAGCTCGCCCCGATCTTTTTGCTGACACGGCGGCGGGCAAGCCTGCGGCTTATGGATTTTACTTTTTTGCTTTGATTGCCGCTGCGGGCGGCCTTATTCAGCTTTGATGACATAACCCACTCCTCTGACGGTCTGAATCATCTTCACTCCGAACGCTTCATCTATCTTGGTCCTTAAGAAACGGACATAAACATCAACAACATTGGTCTCGCCCACGTAATCGTAGCCGCAGACCTTTTCAAGAAGGGTCTCTCTCGAAAGAACGATATCCTTGTTCTGAAGGAGGACTCTCAGCATGATGAATTCCCTGTTGGTAAGACTGATCTCCTGACCCGAATAAGTCACGCGGTGCTTCGGATCGTCCAGGACCAGCTCCTTCCAGGTATAAACGCCCTCTTTGCTCTGCTCTTCGGCCTGAGCGGCCGCGGCGCTGCCGTGAAGCTTGAGCGCTACACGGATCCTCGCCAGGAGCTCTTCGATCGCGAAGGGTTTTGTTATATAATCAACCGCGCCGGCGTCAAGCCCCGCGACTTTGTCCATAACGGCGTCTCTGGCCGTAAGAAGGATAACAGGCGTGGCATGTGTCTTGCCGAGGCGCCTCAGCACCTCGAGCCCGTTGAGCTCGGGAAGCATGATGTCCAGAAGTATCAGGCTGAAATCACCGTTTTCCGCCATTTCGAGCCCGGTACGCCCGTTGAATGCCTTGCTGACCCGGTAGCCCTCGTGTATCAGCTCCAGTTCAATAAATCTTGCCAGCTTTTCTTCGTCTTCAACGATCAAAATGTGTTCGTTCATCATGCCTTCCTTTTCTTTTGCATTAATTAAAGCTTATTGTATTCGTTAACAACCTTTTCCTTAACCTGCTCCGCAAGATTGCCTGCCTTGCCGGCTACATCGTTCGCGGCCTTCATCTCGTCCTGGCCCTCGAAGGAGTACTTGCAGTCAAGGAACAGCGATACGATAACTGCGATGATCGCTGCGTACCATGCAAAGAGTACGATAAGGATTGCTGCAAGGATCGGGATCCTCATGATTCTTTCACCCTTGCGGTCGATCGCAACATAATTAACGGTGCTCTTATGGAAAAGGGCCTTTACCTTATCACCGAAGGTTCTGCCGTCAGCGGGTCCGGCATTGCGCTGCGCGTTCTGATCGTAGCCTGCGCTGTACTGTGCCTGCGCATTCTGCTGCTCTGCGGTGTAAGCGGTGTTGTAGCTTTCGCTGCCCTGCTGGCGGGTCTTGCCCTCACGCTCAAGAAGGATCATTGCGTCAAGGATGTCACCGTTTGCTCTGTCAAGTGCGTTCTTTGCTTCCTCGTAGCTAACGTTTGCTCTCTCTCTTAACTTATCAACTTTCTCAAACATATCCATAATTCTTTAACCAGCCTTTCTTTGTCTGCTCTGTTTATTTCGGTTCATTGTTTGTCGATGTCATTGGCCTGTTGACAGGAATAACTATACACGAGCTTTCTTAAGCGGTCTTTTAAGTAAAATTAAAAAAAGATTAAAAACACGGATATGTTTACCGCCTTCAGGCCAGGATCCCCCTGAGATCGGCTATCGCGCCTCTCGGGCACTTTACCGCGCACATTCCGCAGGAGAGACACAGGTCTTCCTTTATATGCGCAAGATTTTCCCGCACAGTGATCGCACCTGCCGTACAGGTCTTCTCGCAGAGCCCGCATCCTATGCACGACGTCTCGCACTGACTGCGCGCCGCGGCACCGGGCTCACGGTTTGAGCAGGTCACTGCGATATAGTTCGCGATCTCGTGGATGTGAATGACCTCACGCGGACAGACTTTCACGCATTTGCCGCAGGCCATGCATTTCTCTTCGTCAATCTCTGCCACGCCCGCCGCATTGATATGAATGGCATCAAATCTGCAGTTTTCGACGCACTGTCCGCAGCCCACACAGCCGTACCGACAGGGGTCCTCGAGATTGACTCTGCAGTTCTTATTGCACGCGACGTAAGCCGCTTTATAAGGAAATTTCTTACTTGCCATATGCTCTCCTCGCTATGCCGATCCAGCCGACATGACTATCTGTCCGGGTTATTTCTCTCTCTTTCTCTCATAAGGATTGCCCTTGATCGGCAGTTCGAAATATCTTACTCCGTCCAGCCGGTAATACGCATCCGCGATCGCAGGCGCCGTAGGGATCGAGGTGATCTCGCCGATTCCGATAGCTCCGCCGCCGACCTTGAGGCCGGGCTTATCGACAACGATCGCCTTGATCTCGGGGATCTCGTGCGCGCGGAACAGTCCGAGCGATCCGTATTTATCTATGGGCCTGCAGTTCTCATCGATCGGGTACTGCTCGGTCAGGGCGTAGCCCATGCTCATGACCACGCCGCCCTCTATCTGGCCTTCCACCGACAGGGGATTTACCGCTTTGCCGACATCGTGCGCCGCTACAAACTTCTCTATTTTGCGGGTCTTCGGATCCAGAATGCACATCTGAGTCGCGTAGCCGTAAGCTACGTGTGATACGGGATTAGGGACATTTGCGCCGAGCGGATCGGTCTTCGCCAGATATTCTCCATAGAATTCCTGCCCGATAAGGTCCTTCAGCTTCTTACCCTTCTTCGCTTCCATCAGCTTCTCGCAGGCTCTGCGCGTCGCCTCGCCGGTGATCAGAGTCTGTCGCGATCCCGAAGTATCGCCCGAATCGGGTGCTATCCAGGTATTGCTTCTTTCGTAGACAATGTCGTCTCTCTCCAGGTCCGTATTAGTCACAACGATCTGCACCAGAACGGTTCCGAGTCCCTGTCCGATGCATGACGCGCCTGAGTAGATATGCAGCTTCCCATCCTTTTCGACGATCAGCTTCGCACGTCCCCAGTCGGGGATTCCCACGCCTACACCCGCGTTCTTCATCGCGCAGGCAATGCCCACGGGCTTGCCCGAAGCGAGAGCCGCATCGTAATCGTCTTTAATGGCTTCCAGCGTCTCCACAAGTCCCGTCGATTCATCGACGATCTGTCCGTTCGGCAGTACTCCGCCGGGCCTGATCGCATTGCGCATGCGGATCTCCCATGCGGAAATGCCGATCTTCTCCGCCATCATATTCAGCAGCGTCTCGGTCGCGAAGCAGGTCTGAGTAACGCCGAAACCTCTGAACGCGCCGGCGGGCGGATTGTTCGTATAGTAAGCTGTTCCTTCTATCTCAAAATTCTCATATGCGTAAGGTCCCGCGGCATGCGTGCAGGCACGCTCCAGTACCGGGCCGCCCAGTGACGCAAAAGCACCGGTATCCGACTCAACTTTCGCCTTAACACCCATGATCCTGCCGTTCTCATCGCAGCCCATCGTAAAGTCCATCACGAAATGGTGGCGCTTCGGATGAATGAGCAGTGACTCGGCGCGGGAGAGCTTCACCTTTACGGGGCGTCCGGTGCAGTACGCAAGCAGTCCGGCGTGATGCTGAACTGTCATATCCTCTTTGCCGCCGAAACCGCCGCCGACAAGTGCGTTCTGCACTTTTACCTTCTTCGTTCCCAGCATCAGAGTGACCTCATGCAGCGTGGTATGCGCGCTCTGGTCGGTCGAGTAGATAAATACATCGTCATCATCATCAATAAATGCGACCGCGCACTCGGGCTCAAGAAAAGCATGCTCGGTCCAGGGCGTCTCGAAATGCTCTGAAATCACATGTTTCGCGGCCTTTATCGCACCGTCCGCGTCTCCGCGCGAAACATGCTTGTACGCCTGGATATTGTTCTCTTCCTCGTCAAATACCTTAGGCGCGTTCGGAGCCTTGGCTTCTTCTATCGTATGCACATGCGGCAGCACCTCGTACTCGACCTTCACCAGCTTTTTCGCCTTTTCAAGCGTCTCACGGTCCTCCGCCGCAACCAGTGCAACAGCGTCTCCGAGGTAATGTGTAAGCCCGCCTACAGGTATCAGCGTGTACTGGTCGTGCTTTAAGTGCCCGATCTTATTCTCTCCCGGGATATCCTCCGCAGTAAGCACCGCAGCCACTCCGGGCAGGGCCTTCGCCGCCGAAGTATCGATCGAGAGCACGCGTGCTCTCGGATATTTGCTCCTGACAGCGGAGCCGTAGAGCATACCGTCAATATAGTAATCATCGGGATATTTGCCGTATCCCTGCACCTTCTCGGGGACGTCGAGACGGTGCACGCGCTGGCCCATGCTCCAGTTTGTCGTGCCGGGCTCGGGGATCACGCCGGTCCGCATGATCTCGGCCGCAAGCTTCACCGCCGCGATTATCTTCACGTAGCCCGTGCAGCGGCAGTAATTGTTGCGAAGGGCGTACTTTATCTCTTCCTCTGTGGGATTGGGGTTCTTGTCAAGAAGCGCCTTTGTGCACAGGACCATGCCCGGGATGCAGAAGCCGCACTGGACCGCGCCGGCTTCGCCGTAGGCAAAGGTAAATACCTTCGTCTCCCACTCGGACAGACCTTCGACCGTAATGATATGCCTTCCGTCCAGCCTGTCTAAACCCGGAACGCACGCCTTCACGGTCTCGCCGTCGATGATTACCGTGCACGCACCGCACGCACCCTCGCTGCAGCCGTCCTTCACGGACGTAAGGCGCAGCTCGTCACGCAGAAACCGAAGGAGTTTCTGCTTCGAATCGCTCGTGTATTCTTTTCCGTTCACATAGAAAGTTGACATATTTTATGCCTCCCCGATACATACCCCTGTTCACAGCCGTTCAGCCGCTGCCTTAATTTCCGTTTTTGTTATAGTCTACGTCTTCAAGCTCCGCGTCGCTTGCATTTACCACGACCAGCTCGCCGCGGTGCTTCATGATCACGCGCTTGCCGCCGACATCTCCCGTGAGCTCTTCCAGCTCCGCAAAATACTTTCTTCCGAAAAGGCAGGGATTGCCGAGCATATCCTCGCCGTGCCCCATGCACGCGAGGTCTCTGTCTCCCGCTGCATATGCCCGGAGGAGTCTTTTGAAAGTATCCGCAGTCACTCCCGGCTGGTCGCAGACGGTAAACAACAGCGCCTTGCAGTCCTTCATTTCCGCGAGGCCCAGTTTTATCGACTCCGATATCCCCAGCTCCGGACGGCGATTATAAACTACCGAGAAACCGAGTTCCTCCGCGCGCTGTGCGATCTCATCATAACCTGTGACGATCGTCCTTCTGCAGCCGGTCTCTGCCGCCGCTTCCAGGCAATGCTCGAACATCCTGCGTCCGTCGATCTCCGCCACCAGCTTGTTCGAGCCGAATCTTCTTCCTTCGCCCGCGGCCAGGACAATGATCCCGGTGCCTTTAAGTCTCTCTTCATAACGCGACACGGCTTCGAGCACTCCGCCGCCTATCGCGCGCGCCTTGTCCGAGATCGTGTAGCAATGCGAGACCTCGCATCTCGCGTCAATGTCGCCGCACTTCATCCCGGCGTGTACCTGCACGCCTTCCTGCAGCATGCCGCGGATAATGCCGGGCATCAGCGCTTTGATCTCCACGCCGCCCGATTCCGCGACAACGTCTCCCTCAAGGACCTTCTCGCCGATCTGTCTGATCGGATGAAATTCTCCGTCGGCACCCGCGCGTATGATCCTCTCGACCGAATAGCCGCCTATCTCTCCGGGGATCCCGGTATTCGGGGTCGCGCTCCCGCTGTAGATCGTCCTTCCGAGGTAATGGCCTCTCTTTGTCTCCACCACGCAGTGACAGTCAACGCCCGCCGTAAAACCGGGGCCCACTCCGATCACAAGTCCGGCGTCGTTTATAGTCGTTCCGAGATTCTTCTTCGCGATTATCGCGTCAATAACAATGTCCGGCGCGAACTCCTCCCTGACGGCAGCCTCGGGATCCACGATCACAGCCACTCTGTCCGAGGCAATGACCCTTTCAGCTTCACCGGCGCTGCCTGCCAGCACCGCCTCTATGCCCTCAACTTCCGCGCTGTCCTCGTACACCGCCCTTGAAAAAGCGACGGTCCTGCGTACCGTGGTGGGTATCGCCGTCTCGGTCATCAGTATGTCATGGCCGCAGCGCTTAAGTCTGTATGCGATCCCGGTAGCTAAGTCACCCGCGCCCTTTATGAGTATTTTCATGTATCTCTCCGTTCCTTACCGCTCCGGCAAAACACCTGCAGTCCGCAAGTTCTGCTGCCAGTCCGTCCGCAACAGCCCGGTCTTCATCGGTATCAGCCTGATTTATAAAAATGTATAACTTATTCTCGTTCACCCGGCCACGCATGATCCCGGGCAACTCCGCCCGCACTGCCTCTGCCACGGCAGCCGCTGTCACCGTATCCTCAGTCCCGAGTCCGGTATATTCCTTAAAAAGCTCCGGTCTGTGCACTGCTTCACAGACTTTTTTCCCGATCCCGGACAGTCCGATGACCAGTATCACCCTGTCCGCATCCGCAGGTATCACGGGTTCATGCGCCGCGTGACATTTGAGCGGAAACCTGCGCGCTCCGTCCGCCTCGACCAGTACATAGTCGGCGACCTCAGCCAGTCTCCCGATCGGGATCCCGGGCGCCGCAAGTTTTTCGGGCTCCTTTGCCGGACTTCCGATGCATACGGGGACCGGTTTCCCGGGCTCACCCTGCTGCCCGCACATTTTCCTGCGGCATTCATCCTGAAGCTCAAGTTCTGTCTCAAGCTCCTCTTCGGTACCGACCGTCGGTATACCCTGCGGCCGCATGATATGCGTAGTCGTACAGATCACCGTTCTGCCCCGTTCGCACAGCTCCTCCGCGAGTCTCATCATCAGCGAAGTTTTGCCGCCCGAGCCTGTCAGCGCGGTGACCCCCTTACTTATCTTCAGTATATCACAAAATTTGTTAGACTTATACAATTTTTTTACCTGCCGTCCATTTTTTGTACAGACAAATCCTCGTTAAGATTTTAAATCCCGCCGACAAATTATACAACCCTTGCAAAAAAACTACACAAATTCGGCAAAAGGGGGTATAAAAAATCTTTTGCCCGTGCTATAATATTTTTAGTTTGGTAAAGTTCTTTCTTTGGAGAAGGAGGATCAAGAACTTATGAAAACCGGTGAAAGCGTAATAAGAGTCGATGCATTTGACAAAGTCACGGGCCGTACCAAGTACTACGAGGACCTTGTGCCCCAGAACGCCCTCTTTGTCAGGATCAAACATTCCACGATCGCGCACGGCTTCGTAAAAGCGATCGACAAAACAAAAGCGGAGGCGATCGAAGGAGTGGTGAAGGTTCTCACCTGCTTTGACGCTCCCGATATCTGCTTCCCGACCGCGGGTCATCCGTGGTCCATGGACCCTTCGCATCAGGACGTTGCAGACAGGCATCTGCTGAATAAGCACATCCGTTATTATGGGGATGACGTGGCTGTGGTTATCGCGGAGACCGAACTTGCCGCGGTTCAGGGCGTTCGCGCGCTCGAGATCGAGTACGAGGAGCTGCCCTTTGTTCTTGACGCGCAGGAAGCCATGAAGGACGGCGCTCCGCTGCTTCATGACGAATTTCCCAACAATATCTTAAAACACACTTCGAATTATACGGGCAATTATCCCGAGGCGATCAAAGAGCCCGGCCTGATCAAGGTCGAGGGCTGGTACGACACGCCCACGGTACAGCATTGCCACATTGAGAATCACGGCTGCTTCGCTTACGAAGAGAACGGCCGCATAGTCTGCGTTGCTTCCACACAGATCCCGCATATCATCAGACGTGTCTGCGCACAGGCGATAGGCCGTCCGTGGGCCGATATCCACGTGATCAAACCGTACATCGGCGGCGGCTTCGGCAATAAGCAGGACGCTCTTTACGAGCCTCTCTGCTGCTGGTGCACCACCCAGGTCGGAGGAAGACCGGTGCGTATCGACTGCTCGCGTGAAGAGACCTTCGTTTCGAACCGCGTCCGTCATGCGATCCGCTTCCACATCACAACCTGGCTTAAGCAGAACGGCGATATCGCGGCACGCAAGGTGGAGCTTTTCTCGAACCAGGGCGCTTACGCTTCGCACGGCCACTCGATCGTGGCAAAGGCGATGGGCTCGTTCCCGCAGCATTATCCCTGCCCCAATTATGAATGCGACAGCTACACGGTATACACGAACCGTCCCGTTGCCGGCGCGATGAGAGGCTACGGCATGCCGCAGGCTTCATTTGCCGACGAGAGCAATATCGACGACTGCGCACGCGCGCTCGGCCGCGACCCGATCGAATACCGCATGCAGGTCATCATGCCCGATCAGTTCGAGGACGGATTCTCAAAGAATGTAAATTACTTCGATTCCTTCAGACAGTGTCTCGAAAAGGGCAAAAAGGATTTCGACTACGACCGCAGAAAGGCTGAATACGCCAATGACAAGGGCGATGTAAGACGCGCTGTCGGAGTCGCCACCTTCTGGTACAACACAGCGGTTTACCCGATCTCGCTCGAGACTTCTTCAAACCGCATGCAGCTCAATCTCGACGGAACCGTGACTATGCAGTGCGGCGAGACAGAGATAGGTCAGGGCGCCGATACGGCTTACGCCCAAATGACCGCCGAGGTACTCGGACTTAAGAGCTACAAGGATGTGCACGTTGTTTCGTGTCAGGATACCGATATCACTCCCACCGGTCTCGGTGCTTACGCATCGCGTCAGACCTACGTGGCGGGCTTCTCGATCACCCAGACCGGCAACATCCTCAGGGACAAGATATTAAAGCGTGCTTCGCAGCTCACCCGCCAGGACGATTACAATCTCGAGATCGAGGACGGCAACATCGTCCGCATCACCGACGGCAAAATACTTATGAGTCTTGCGGAACTCGCGAAGCAGGTTCAGTACAATCCCGCAGACAGCGAGCATATCACCGCCGAATCGACCTATACGATCCGCAACAACGCCTACTCGTTCGGCTGCTCCTTCGTTGACATCACCGTTGATATCCCGATGTGCAAGATCACGCTGAACAAGAGCCTGAACGTTCATGACTGCGGCAAGCTGATCAATCCCGCTCTCGCGGAAGCCCAGGTACACGGCGGCATGTCGATGGCCATCGGCTACGGACTTTCCGAGCAGCTCCTCTTCGATGAGAAGACCGGACGTCCGCTCAACAACAACCTGCTTGATTACAAGCTCTCGACCTTTATGGATCATCCCCATCTCGAGGTTGATTTCATAGAGAATCCCGAGCCCACCTCTCCGTTCGGAACAAAGGCCCTCGGCGAGCCGCCCGCTTGCTCGATGGCTCCCGCGATCAGAAACGCGGTGCTTTCCGCGACCGGAGTTGCGATCAACCAGAACCCGATCAATCCGCATATATTGTTTAAGAGATTCAAAGAAGAAGGACTCATCGAACAGTAAGGGGGAATCAATCATGTACGACATGGCTGCATTATACGAAGCAACGAGCATCAAAGATGCCGTCGAACTGCGCCTGGCTCATCCCGAGGCCCAGATCGTGGCGGGCGGAACAGACGTCTTTGTCCAGATGCGCGAAGGAAAGCGCGCCGGGAAGGCTCTGATCTCCATACAGAAAATAGACGAAATGCGCGGGATCTGTCTCGAGGATGACGGTACGATCCGTATCGGGTCGCTCACCAGCTTCTCGCATATCACAAAAAATCCGATCATTCAGGAAAAGCTGCTCTGTCTCGGCGAGGCGGTGGATCAGGTCGGCGGACCTCAGATCAGGAACGCCGGCACCATCGGCGGCAATACCTGCAACGGCGTGACTTCGGCCGACTCGGCTTCCACGCTTTTCGCGTATGACGCGATCATCGAACTCACCGGCAAAAACGGCGTACGCCGCATCCCGATCGAGCAGTTCTATATCAAGGCCGGCACCGTCGACATCAATGTCGAAGAAGGCGAGATCCAGACCGCGATCCTGATCCCGAAGGATTCCTGGGAAAATACAAACGGCTTCTACATCAAGTACGCGATGCGCAACGCGATGGATATCGCGACGCTCGGCACTTCGGTCAACGCCCGTCTTTCGGCGGACAAAAAGACCTTTGAGCGCGTTCGCATAGCTTACGGCGTAGCAGGTCCCGTACCGCTCCGCGCAAAGACTGCCGAAGCGTTCATTAACGGAAAGACCGTTTCCGAAGAGAACATCGAAGCATTTGCGAAGGAAGTCTTAAACGATGTGCACGCCCGCGATTCATGGCGCGCCGCGAAGGATTTCCGCGAACATATCGCAGTGGAGAGCGCGAAGAGAGCGCTTAGGGAAGCGGTTAGAAGATGCGGAGGCCAGCTGAATTGTGCGGAGCACAAACTGCGAATGCCGGAACGAAGTGGAGGTGAGATCTGATGGCACAGTATTCCGTTATTAATTTCACCCTGAACGGGCGTAAAGTCGAAAAGGTCGTAGACGTGCGCGCATCCCTTACCGACATGCTGCGCAACGATTTCTCCCTTACCTCGGTAAAGAAGGGCTGTGAAGTAGGCGAATGCGGCGCCTGCAATGTCATCATTGACGGCGAATGCTTTAACTCATGTCTTTATCTGGCAGTCTGGGCAGACGGCAAAAATATCCGCACGCTCGAATCCCTGATAGGCCCCGACGGCGAGCTCTCGGACATCCAGCAGGCCTTCATGGAAGAAACCGCGGTACAGTGCGGCTTCTGTACGCCCGGCTTTATCATGACCGCTGTCGAGATCCTGGAATCCGGCAAGGAATATACCGACGCCGAGCTGCGCAAGCTCCTCTCCGGCCACCTCTGCCGCTGCACGGGATACGAGAATATCCTGAAAGCTGTCAGGAAGACAATGTATAAGAGGCTCGGAAAACCCGCGCCTCCCATAGAGTATTATTAAGATTTAAGCAGATCGCTAAGCTTCGCGAACTGCTCCAGTGTCAGGGCTTCGCCCCTGACCGTTTCCGGAAGACCCATCTGCTGCAGGGCGGAGGATACGCTCTCCTTCGAGAAATTAAGCTCGGGAGAGTTGTTGATCCCGTTCTGCAGCGTTTTTCTGCGCTGATTGAAAGACGCGCGGATCAGTGCGAACATCAGCTTCTCGTCGCGGACTTTTACCGGCGGCTCGGAATGGAGAGTCAGGCGGATGACCGCGGATCCCACATTGGGCCTCGGCATAAAGCAGTTAGGCGGTACATTGGCCGCGATATAAGCGTCTGCGTAATACTGCACCGCAAGCGAGAGCGCGCCGTAGTCCTTGCTTCCGGGACCGGCCTGCATGCGCTCGGCCACTTCCTTCTGCACCATAACTGTGATATTGTCGATCGGGAGCCGCTCCTCGAGCAGCTTCATTACGATCGGTGTGGTAATGTAATAAGGCAGGTTCGCCGCAACCTTGATCGGGCGGCCGCCGTTCTCTTCTTCTATCAGCTTCTTCAGATCGAGTTTCAGCACGTCTTCGTTAATGATCCTGAAATTGTCATATTCGGACAGCGTATCATTCTCAAGTATCGGCACCAGCGTACGGTCGATCTCGACCGCGATCACCTTGCCTGCATTCTCGCAGAGATACTGCGTCATGGTCCCGATGCCGGGTCCGATCTCGAGCACCATGTCATCCTTCGTAATCTGCGCCGCCGCGATGATCTTGTCCAGTACGTGCGTGTCGATCAGGAAGTTCTGTCCGAACTTCTTCTGGAAAACGATGTGATATTTATTCAGTATCTCAATTGTTCTTTTAGGGTCACCCAGATATGCCATATCGATCCTTTCCGATACCTGTTGATGCTGCTCATGACAGCAGATTTATTCTACTGATGCAGTTGATTGTTTTGCCCGTCTTCCTCGCCGGTTATATACCGAAAAACCGGCATGCATTCTCATACGTAATGTCCTCGACTTCCTTCTCCGAAATTCCCTTTATCTGTGCAATCCCTGCAACCACCGAATGCAGATACGCGCTGTTGTTGCGGCTTCCGCGATGCGGCTCGGGCGCAAGATAAGGGCAGTCGGTCTCGAGCAGCAGTCGCTCCACAGGTACGATATCCACCACTTCGCGAAGCTTCTTCGCGTTCTTAAACGTGATAACTCCGCCGATACCGAAGTAAAGGCCCATTTTTACATATTCCGCAGCCTGCTCGGAGCTGTACGAATAGCAGTGCATGTCCGCGCGCAGCTCTCTGCCCGCCTTCTGCTCTCTCCCGTACATTTCTTTTACGATATTCATCGTATCCTCGGCAGCGTCGCGGCTGTGTATCTCTATCGGGAGCCCAAGCCCGACCGCCAGCTCCCATTGCGTTACAAACGCTTCCTTCTGCACTTCACGCGGAAAAACGTTCCAGTGGTAGTCAAGTCCGATCTCTCCGATCGCGATGACTTTCTCCGAGGCCGCCATCTGCCGCAGCTCAGCGAGATTTCGTGAGCAGTCACCCTCGCTGTACATCTTTCTTTCCCCGCCGTCCTCCGCGTCATTCGCGGGAGTACTGCACGGAACGATCTCTCCCGCATTGTCCGGATGAACTCCGACCGCCGCGTACATAAAGTCATATCGGTTTGCCAGCTCTACACTCCGGCGCGAGCTCGCCATGTCCGCACCTATATTGACGACCCGTGCGATGCCTGCCGCACGGAGGCCGTCGATGACCTCGTCCCGGTCGTCGTTGAACGCATCATCGTCATAATGCGCATGTGTCTCAAATATCATTCCATTCCTCTAATCTGCGGCCTGCCGCCATCGTTTCTGTAGGTCATCCCGGCTCAGCGGCGCTTCTTTCTCGTGAGCAGCAGCACCAGCAATCCTATCAGCAGCGCGAACGAACCGATCCCCACTCCGACCGCTACGGGCGCGGCCTTCTCCAGATCGATCAGATCGGAGAGCGCGGGCAGCTCGGTACTCTTTTTCTTTGACATCGAAAGCGTACTGATATCGATCCCTTCGAAAGCCACATCGACCGGGATCATGAAGCCGGGCCAGCGTTTCGCAAAAGCCGCCTCGTTCATCGCATCGGAAGAGTTGTAATAAACTATGTCCGCCATTCCGACGATCTTGTCGCCGTAGGTGTATGAGATCGTGCCGATGACATTGTCGCCGTGACCGATATCGGCCTCGGGATCATAATCGATCTTTTTAACCGTATCCTCAGGCGTTACGGCGTCGGGAAGGATAACGAGTCCGCCCTCTCCGCCGCCGTGGAGCACGCTCTCGCGGTTCTCGTTGAACTCGTCGATCTCACCCGAGAACAGCGACGGGATATCCGTGCTGCTGCCGGCCAGATCGCTCATCCTGTAGGTTCTGAAATTGTCAAAGCAGTAGTCGAGCAAAGTCTTCGTATCGGTGTAAACCTTCGCCCAGGTCTCGTCATGCATGACGACGGAAATGATGGTCATTCCGTCCTTCTTCGCGTAGGTAACGAGCGCGTATCCGGCCTGCGTGGTCGCTCCGGTCTTGCCGCCGATGCAGTAATCATACTTCATCGTCTTATTCAGGAACCAGTGGTGGTTCATGAGCAGCTTCGCCTCGTTCTTATTTGTCGCGGGCATCGCGTACGTCGCCGTGCCGTTGATCTTCATAAATGTCTCATTCTGGTACGCGGCGCGCGCGATCAGCGCCATATCGTAAGGGCAGGTGTAATGGTCCTCGTCGTGCAGACCGTGTGAATTAGCGAAATTCGAGTTTACACAGCCGAGAGATTTTGCCTTCGCGTTCATCATCTTGATGAATCTCGCGATCGAGCCGCCGACATGCTCGCCGACCGCGTAGGTTCCTTCATTCGCGGACTCAAGCATGATTCCGTAGAGCGCCTGCTCCATCGTGATCTGCTCGCCCTCGACCAGACCCATACGCGAGCTCGTCTTCGAAACATAATTGTCCGCCGCAAAGCTCACGGTCACTATCTCATTCAGCTCGCTGTTCTCGAGCGCCACCAGAGTGGTCAGGATCTTTGTAGTACTGGCCGGGAAGAACTTCTCGTAAATGTTCTTCTCGTACAGAATGCTTCCGGTCGTCGCCTCGACAACGATCGCGCCGTCCGCGGTGATCTCAGGGCCCGTGGGCCAGATAATGCCGGCTTCGTCATCCGCGCTTACACGGATACTCTGCCCGACGGCGGTTTCAAACAATATCAAAAGCAATAAAAATACTGCCAAAATGCGTTTCTTCATTCTTATCTTACCTTCACATTGAAAAAGGGCCGTGAACCACCGCCCTTGTCAGACTTCGATCTGTACCCGTATTATACAGGATTGTCACGGTTTTTACAATAATGGGCATTGCTGTTTACAGTAAGGCAAATTGTGCCGTATGCAGCTCTCAGATATGTCTTATGACCTCAAACCTCTGCAGCCTGATCTTCTCGCCGGGCCGGATCCCGCCTTTCTGCATCGCAATCGATATCTGCTGCTCCACGGAATCGACGCCGTCCAGATCGGGAAGAAGCAGCCCCCGTCTGCCTCCGCATGAGACGATCACTCCGTAGCGTTTTACATCCAGCTCCTTCGGCGATTCGATGGTCTCGGGAGTTCCCAGCACATCCACGTTTATCTCGAGGCTCTTCAGCTCATCGGGCGTGATCGGATTGAAACGCGGATCCTCGGTCGAAGCGCTGATCGCGTTGTTTATGATCTCCTGCGCAATGCATGCGGTCGTAGGTCCGGTGGTCCCGATACACCCGCGCAGATCGCCGTTCTTGTGGATTGAGACAAAGGTCCCGGCCTGCTGCCGCCTCATCTCGGAAGGCAGATCGTCGGGTATCGCGAGCTTCCTGTTCCAAAGTATGTATTCGTAAATCGTCCTGTACGCAAGCCGCACATAAGGGTCTGTACTCATCTTCGTACCTGTAAGCCCGCTTTCTACGCTCTCGATATAATTCTTCAAAAAGTGCCTGCTCTCATCAGGTCCTTCGGGTCTGAAAATGCAGATGCCGTAGCCGACTCCGGTCACATCCTGATGCGAAAGCTTCTCGGCTTTTACCGCGATCCCGTCAAAAGCGCCGGCCATTATCACGAAGGATTTATGCCCGCATTCGGCCGCCTTATCGCAGAAATCCGAATCGAAATCAAACAGCTCCCCGAACGCCGCTCTGCCGCATACATCCATGATCCGCTCGTCGTACTGCGGTCCCTCGGGCGCAAAACCGTAAGGCCCGCTCGCCTTCAGCTTGTGCGAGAGATCCCCGCTCGCTACGATGACCGTCCTGCGTCCGAGCTCGTCGATCGCCTGCTTCATGATCTTGCCGAGCCTGTAATGATCGGTGAGTCCGAAGCCCGACAGTCCGCATCTGACGAGCTTGAAATCCCTGTATTTCTGCGTGATGAACCACAGCGGCACCATTGTTCCGTGATCGAGATTCTTCGATCTCTCGCCGAGTTTTCCTGCGGGAAAATCAGCGTCCACGGCAATATCGCAGATTCTGTCTACAAGTGTAGTATCATATTCAACATCAAACTTCACATCCCGCGCGCCGAAATCCCCCAGATTCCCGCTCGCACCTTTTCCCGGAGAAATATGGAAATAGTCGCTGTACATCACACTGTGCGGGCTCGTGATAATGATCGTCTCGGGCTTTAACGCCGCGATCTCATCGGCCACCCGCTCGTAAGCGCGCGTAGTCTCTTCGATGCTTTTTTCGCCGCCTCTTCCGACCGCCGGAACGATCAAAGGCGGATGAGGTACCATAAATGCAGCAAGCAGATTATTACCCATAAATTCTCCTTTCTCTTCCCTCAGCAGTTCCCCGTATAAACGTATTCCAGATTCTCCCGCGCGACCTCCGCGAGCCGGTAAACCTTCCTTACCTCCGTTGCGTCCCTGTCTGTCATATGGAATCTCGGGAAGAATCTCGAGATATGCAGCGGGATCGTTTTCCCGATAACCCGGCCTTCCGCATCCGTAAGTCCCGCGATCCAGCGGCTCATCCCGCGGATCTCGTCTTCAGAATCATTCTCACCGGGAACGATCAGCGTCGTGAGCTCCACATGGCAGCCCTTCACGGCACGTTCGATAAAATCCATGACCATCCGCCTGCTGCCGCCCAGCACCTTCTCATAGTACCGGTCGGTAAAACCCTTGAGGTCAATGTTCATCGCGTCGATATACGGCAATATCTCTTCGAGTATCCCTGTCTCGGCCGTTCCGTTGGTCACGAGCACATTCTTCAGCCCCTTTTCGTGCATGAGCTTCGCGGTATCGCGCACGAATTCGTATCCGACCAGCGGCTCATTGTACGTGAACGCCACTCCGATATTGCCTTTTCTCACGCACTTTTCCGCCATTCCGGCGAGTTCTTCGGGCGTCACGGTCCCGGCGCAGCTCATTTCTTCAAAAGCCTCGTCCGACCATGATATCTCATTGTTCTGGCAGAACGGGCAGCGCAGATTGCAGCCGAAGCTACCGACCGATAGAACATAGCTTCCCGGGCAAAAACGCGCCAGCGGCTTTTTCTCCACAGGATCGAGCGCGATCGACGAAACCCTGCCGTAATTCAGGGCTTTTACCGTCCCGTCCTCGCAGGTCCTTGCCCCGCAGAAACCGACTTTTCCGTCGACTATCTCACAGTGACGGAAGCATACATTACACCTTCCCATAAGCAAACCTCTCTTCAAACTTATTATACTTCATTTCTCAGGATTTTTCTGCTATGATGAAAGAAAGACTTATGAATATGTTTGGACTGCTTTGAACAGTAACAAGATATAGAAGGGAGCTCATCATGGTTAAGCATGTTATACTTTGGACACTGAAGGAAGAATACAGGGGCGAGAACGGCGCAGCCGTAAAAGCCGGCATCAAAAGCGGGCTCGAAGGGCTGAAAGGACAGATCCCCGGGCTCATCGACATCAAGGTCAATACAGATCCGCTCGCCAGCTCAAACTGCGACGTTATGCTCGATTCATGCTTTGAGGACGAGGCCTCGCTCAAAGGCTACTCGGTACATCCCGCGCATGTCGAGGTCGCGAACACAAAGGTCAGACCCTTCACCGCGAGCAGGACCTGCATGGATTACGAAGTATAAGATATATCAATTCGATCGGAGAGAAAAATGAAAGCATATTTCGCCGGCGGATGCTTCTGGTGCGTCACGCCGATCTACAAAATGTACGGAGTGGACAAAGTGGTCTGCGGCTACTCCGGCGGCGATGAGCCGAACCCGACTTACGAGGATGTAAAGGCGCAGAAAACAGGCCACCGCGAGACCATTATGCTGGAATACGACCCCGGAAAGGTATCCTACGATTTCCTGCTCGATATCTTTCTTGCCAATGTCGATCCGTTCGACGGCGAAGGCCAGTTCATCGACAAGGGCTTTTCCTATACACTCGCGGTATATTATACCTGCGAGGAAGAAAGAGTTCTCGCACAGAAACGCATCGAGGCGCTTTCAGCCGAATCCGGCAAGGAAGTGCACATTGCCCTCGAACCATTCAAGAGCTTCTACGAAGCCGAAGAGTATCATCAGGACTATTACCTCAAAAACCCCGAAGCCTTTGAAAAGGAGCTTCGTGAATCGGGGCGAAAAAGAGATCAATAATTTTCCGAGGTGACATTCAATGCTTAAGAGGTTTAATGACGCGATCGGTCGTTTCAAAGACTATATCTACGATCCTTCCGTCAACATCAAAGACCGTTCGTTCGTCCTGTTCTCGATCACGGTCCTGTTCGCGCTGTTCGCAGCCTTACCCTGCGGTCTGATCATGCGCGAGCCGATGTCCGCGACGATCGCGACGCTCATTGGCGCCCTGTTCTTTTCACTGTACGTATGGTACGAGATCAGGAAAAAGCATATCGCTCGCGCAAAGATCGTGATCACGATCATTCTGGTATTCGTCTTCCTGCCCGCCATGTTCTTTACCAACGGCGGAGCGGGCGGAGGCACGCCGATCTGGCTTCTTCTCGGAACGATCTATATCACGATGATCCTTGACGGCCGCCTGAAGTATATCATGCTCGCGGTAAATATGCTCGTGCTCACGGACTGCTGGATCACAGGCTATCTGAATCCCGAACTCATAGAAGAATACTCCCGCGGCGGAATTTTCTTCGATTCGATCGCCGGGCTGTACATAGTAGGCACGATCATTTTCATACTCATTTCCTTCCAGAACAATCTCAACCGCAAGGAAGAAGAATATAAGAACCTGCAGCGTCTGTTCGCCCAGACCGCCACATCCCTTGTAAACGCGATAGATGCGAAAGACAAGTATACGCACGGCCATTCCTCACGGGTAGCCGAATATTCAAAGAAGATCGCACAGCTCAGCGGAATGACTCCCGCAGAGTGCGACGAGGTTTATTACTGCGCTCTCCTCCACGACGTAGGAAAGATCGGCATCCCTGAGCACATCATCAATAAAGAGGGCAAACTCACGCCCGAAGAATATGAGATCGTAAAGCAGCATCCTGTCCTCGGAAGCCAGATCCTGCACGGGATCAAGGAATATCCGAAGCTCAGCATCGGCGCTCTTTATCACCATGAGCGCTATGACGGCAAAGGTTATCCCGCAAGACTGAAGGGCGAAGACATCCCGACGATCGCGAGGATCATTTCCGTCGCGGACGCATACGACGCGATGACCTCGAAGCGCAGCTACAGGGCTTCTATCCCCCAGCAGACGGTGCGCGAAGAGATCGTTAAAGGCTCCGGAACCCAGTTCGATCCCGAATATGCAAAGATCATGCAGCACCTGATCGATCTGGATACGGAATATCTGATGAAAGAACAGAGAGAACAGACAGAGCTTTCGGGAAAGAACGATCTGGTCTGTGATGAATACAGAGACGAGGTTTCTTCGGGAATACTGCTTTCTCCCGAAGTAAAGCATGTCCGCTTCAGATACCGTCCCACCGGCAAAAACACCGGTACACTTCCGACGCTGGTCCTTTTTGACTCATCCGACGGTCGCTATCACGATAATGAAGCGGATAAAAAAGAATTGTTCTATTACGAGCATGCGGTACTGCATTTCGACGGGACTTACGAATGCAAGACCGCCAGAAAGGTCGCGGTCGAGGAAGGTCTGCACAGCCGCGCGAGCCGTTCCGCTTCGCGCTCCGACGACTGCATCTGCACGATAGAAGCCGTCAAGCGCAAGGACCATGCTTTGATCGTCCTCGATAACGGTACGGACACCTTCCGCTTTATCGTCGCTCTCGAGGACAGCACCAGATACGTTTATCTCGGCCTGACGGGCGAAAACTGCAGCCTTTATGACATCGACATCTACAAGGATAACGTACCGGTTCCCGTGGATTATATACCGAGGATCGCCGAAGAGATCAGCTATATCAATGTTCCCGCCGGTGATATCCCGAATGTTCAGGTGGACAGCTACAGGACCGCATCCACCGAAGGAATACCGCTCACCGACGGCATGAAGATCTCCTTCCATGCGATGAGTCTTCCGACAGCGCGCCTCATATGGCATTGCGCATATATCCTACTGTTCTATTCGCCCGATAAGCGTCCGGAAGGCAAGCACCTGAAGGAATACGCACTTATCAGGCTTGACGGCGAGAACTGGGAATCCAAAGGAGTTGCGGACAACAAGCTGTATGTCAATATCGACTCCGATTTCGAAGGCTGGGACAAATGGAAGGAGATCGGCAAGCAGGGCTTCGACTGCACCGTCACCTTCCGTGTACAGGACAATAAGGTCACCACTATGACATCAAACCTCGGCCTCGATCTGAGAAACGTGACCACGATCTACGATCCGCCCAAGGAGCTCTACGTCTCACTCACAGGCGACCAGTGCGCGATAACGAATATCAGGATAGAGCGTTAAATAAATCAAAGCCATGGGGCTGTCCCATGGCTTTTTTATTATCCGGATAATTACCAGTTCACCTTCCATCTGTCGGAATACTCCGAGACGGGATCCGCTTCTTTATTTGCCTTCTTTTCGCGGTGCGTATCATGCTGCTTCGCGAGTTCCTCCAGGAATTCCGAATTGTCGAACGGGATGCCGACCGTACGGTTCTTCCATGAAGAAAGATATGCCGCGTTGCTTATCGTAAGGCTCTTTATGCCTTCTTCGCCGGGCGCGATAAGCTCCTTTCCGGACAGGATATGGTCCGTAAAGTTCTGCAGGATATTTATATGGCCGTCTCCCTTCTCCTCGAAGGGAATGCATATTTCGCACACGGGCTCCTTGGGCATCGCCTCGGGATTCTCATCCCGGATGACACGCTCGTCACGCTTTAAGAGCCAGAGCTTCAGCTGTCCGTTCTCCGCGACGGCCTTTCCCATGGTGCCGGAAATCTCTATCCTGTTCGTGCCCGGATATTCTCCGGTAGAGGTTATGAACACCGCGGTCGCCTTATTGCCGTATTCCGCAAAGATTGTAGCGTCGTCTTCCACATCGATCCTGTGGAAATGCCCGGGAATGCACACCGCATGCACCGTTTCGGGCATACCCATCATCCACTGCCAGATATCGAGATTGTGCGGGCACTGATTGATCAGGACTCCGCCGCCCTCGCCCTTCCAGGTGGCGCGCCAGCCGTCCGAATCGTAATAGCTCTGCGTTCTGTACCAGTTGCTGATGATCCAGACAAATCTTTTTATTTCACCGAGAACGCCCAGATCCAGATAGTATTTTAAGGTGGAGAAAAGGGGGTTAGTTCTCTGGTTGAACATGATCCCGAAGGCCTTGCCGCTCTTTTTCGCGGCTTCGTTCATCGCGGCGGCGCTCCCCGCATCGACGCCGGCCGGCTTTTCCGTGAGCACATGCCAGCCCTTTTCAAAAGCTTCGGTCGCGATCACGGGATGCAGATAATGCGGCGTCGCGATGATCACTGCATCCGCTTCTTTTGAATCGAGCAGCTTATGGTAATCACTGAAGTATGCGACCTTGTCGGAAAAAAGCTCCTTCATCCTTGCGAGCTTCTCCTCCTCAATATCGCAAACCGCAGTAAGCACGGCATTAGCCACCGCGCCCTCGAACAGCTTCACGGCGTGGACGCTTCCCATATTTCCGACCCCGATAACCGCATATCTCAACATCAGGTCTGCCTCCGATAATAATTTATCTGCTTATTTATAGTTTCCGACGGTGATCGCCTCATCGGCGAAGTTCTCGACACTCGCGCTCTTCTCATAGAAATGCGGCGCCGACTTTACGATACCGCCCTCTCTGTAATACACCGAATCCTTCGGCAGCGGCATATTCAAAGCCTGTCCGGTAAAGCCCGACGCGTAGATCGCCGAGATGAGTTCAACGGTCTTCTTGCCGTCCTCACCCGTGATCATCGGCCTGCTGCCGTTCTCGAGAGCTGTCAGATAATCGTCGATCTCTCCGGTATGGCCCTCGTATTTAAGGTCGGGAAGAGAATTGTAATAATCCGTTATCTTCGCGATAAGTTCGGTATTTCCGCCGTCTTTCGGGAATCCGTTCGCCTGTCCGGTCTCAGCCTTCACATCGAAAGGAACCGCTATCTTCGCGTTCTCGCACTGGAGCGTGATCCCCTGCTCCTCGCCGTGGTGCACTACCGAGCTCAGGATCTCTGCGATGCTGTTGTCGTCATATTTGACGCAGGCCACGGAAATGTCTTCTACCTCGGCGTTGTCATGCATTACGTTTGAAAGCATCGCAAAAACGGTGGTGGGCGCCTTGCCGGCCAGCCAGTTCAGCATGTCGATATGATGTACCGCATGATTGAGCGTGGGTCCGCCGCCTTCCTTCTCCCAGGTACCTCTCCACCAGAGATCGTAATAGCAATGCGCTCTCCACCAGGCCGAATCTACCTGCGCAAAGCGCATCCTGCCTGCCAGGCCGCTGTCGAGCAGCTTCTTGAGCTTATATACTCCGTTTCTGAAGCGGTTCTGGGCTATCACGCCGAGCAGCACTCCGTTTCTTGCCTCTGCCTCCAGCATCCTGTCGCATTCCTCGACGCTGGCCGCCATCGGCTTTTCAACGAGTACATTGCATCCGCTGTCCATCGCATCGATGCTTATCGACGAATGAACATAAGGCGGCGTGCAGACATGCACCGTATCTATCTTTATCCCGGACGCGAGCATGTCCTTGTGATTGTTGAAAACCTGCGCATCCGTGAGCTTATACTTCTCCTTTATCGCCTCGGCTTTCTCCGGGTAGATATCGCAGAGAGCCACTATCCTGCATCTTTCCGGGAAAGTGAGCAGTCCCTGGATATGCAAATTGGAAATATTTCCGGTTCCGACTATCGCTACGTTTATCATCTCTTCACTCCGTTATTTTACTTTGATCGCCTGCAGTTCGGCCCTTACGCAGAGCTCCGCCGCTTTAAAGGCGTGCGCCTGTGTCATCGCGTTCTCGGTACGGTTGATGCAGTCGAGGATAAGTTCTCCGAAGAAGGGGAATCCAACCTTCCCGGCCACTTCAAAATGCTGCTCTCCGTCCTTGTTCACGAGAAATACGTGGTCTGTGGTACCGTCGTTCATTCCGACATTTACATACTTTCTGATCTCGATATAACCGTCGGTACCGAGTATGAAGGTACGTCCGTCGCCCCATGTCGAAAGGCCGTCCGGAGTGAACCAGTCTACCCTGAAATGCTGTGTGGTCCCGTTGCTTCCGACGATCACCGCATCACCGAAATCTTCGAGCTCGGGATACTCGGGATGATTGTAGTTGCCGACCTCGCTGTACATGACGCGCGCGTCTTCCTCATTGCAATAATACAGGAACTGCTCGATCTGGTGGCTTCCGATATCGCAGAGGATGCCGCCGTACTTTTCCTTAACATAAAACCAGTCGGGTCTGGCTGCGGGATTGCCGATCCTGTGAGGTCCGAATCCGTCCACATGTATCGGGCGTCCGATCGCTCCTTCCTTTACCAGCTGGCCCGCAAATACCGCAGACTCAACATGAAGGCGCTCGCTGTAGTAGACCATGTACTTTCTGCCGGTCTTCGCGACGGTCTCTTTTGCTGCCTCGAGCTGCTCGAGCGAGGTCAGGGGCGCTTTGTCGGTAAAGTAATCCTTACCGGCGTTCATGGCCCTTATTCCGAGAGCACAGCGTTCGCTCGTGATCGCGGCACCGCAGACAAGCTTTACCTCGGGATCCGAAAAGATTTCTTCCTCGCTTTTTGCAACCTTAACACCGGGATAAGTCTCGACAAATCTCTTAACTCTTTCTTCATCGACATCGTAAACCCACTTCAGCGTGGCTCCCGCTTCGATCAGTCCGTTGCACATACCGTAGATGTGTCCGTGATTGAGCGCTATCGCCGCGATGCAGAATTCTCCGGGTTTTACGACCGGTGCCGGCTTTCCTTTGGGTGCGTAATTCATTCCGTCCTTGTTTCCGCTCATATCATTCCCTCCTTATTTAAGAGAATTATATATCTTTGCGGGCGGCCTGTAAATCTGCTATAATCTAATGGATAAACCAATCGGCCTTCCGTAAGGATCCGGCCCAAAGGAGACAGTGTGCGGATAAGCAGAAAGAAAATGGCGGGGTACCGGCTTTACGGCCTCTTATACAGAGTTTTCTCCTTGCTCCCGGTTGACGGGAACAGGGCTTATTTCGTCATGACGCACGACAGCTCCGGCGAGGGCAACTGCGGCGTGATGAAGGCTCTGTTTGAAGAGCGCGGCTTTAAGTGCGACGCCCTTACCCGCAGCGAGGCTTCCGGCGCAGGCTTTATCTTCAGGTCGGCATACCGTCTCGCACGCAGCCGCTTCATTTTTTGCGACAATACATTTCTTCCGCTCTCATGCCTGAAACTCCGCAAGGGCAGTACGCTCACACAGCTTTGGCACGGCACGGGCACTGTCAAAAAGTTCGGCCAGCATGTGAACGAAGGCGAACTCAAAGAACTCGAGGCCCGCTGCGGCCGCAATATAACACATCTGATCGTCAGCTCCCCGGCAACAAAGGATATCTACGCCGGGTGTTTCGGCGTACCCGAAAGCAAGGTCCGCGTTCTCGGACTTCCCCGCACCGATGCTTTCTTTAAGCCGGATTTCGCGAAGGAAGCGCGGAACAGACTTGAGAAAGATTTCCCCTCTCTTGCCGGAAAGACGCTGGTGCTTTACGCCCCGACCTTCCGCGACGACAAGAGCAATGAGAGGCAGCAGATCGATGTCATCCGCTCGTTCGCGGATTCCTTCCTGAACGAACTGCCCGATAATTTCTGTCTCGGCCTACGTCTCCACCCCTTCGTCGCATCGATGCTCAAACAGAAGACCGCGCTCGACAGCGCGTCAAAAAAAGACCCTGACGTTTCCGGCAGGATCATAGATCTGTCTTATTATCCGGGGCTTAATACCCTTCTCGGTTCCGCGGACATCCTGATCACCGACTATTCCTCGATCATATTCGAGTACTCGCTGCTCAGACGCCCCATGCTGTTCTACGCATACGATCTCGACCGCTTTGAAGGCAGCGACCGCGGCTTCTACAGGGATTATCGCGGATATGTTCCGGGGCCCGTGTTCACAGAACCGGACGCTCTGCTCGCCGCTTTGAAGGCTTCCGCCGCTCAGGACTGCCGGGCCTCACAGGACGCCGTCTCCGCTACCGACGCCTTCATCGCCGATTCATATTCCTACACAGACGGGCGCTCCGCCGAAAGGCTGCTCGAACTTCTGGGCATTTAAGACGTCCGCCTCATTTCGCGATAAATAATCGTCAGGAATCACTATCTGACTATTCTTTGACAAGTGTTTATGATATATATAAAAGTGGTGTGAAATTTTTTCAAAAGGTGATATTTATATGGTTTTCAAATTTAAAAAGCTTATCTGCCTGATCTGCGCTCTCGCTCTTTTCGCGGGACCTGCGGGCGAGTTCTCCGGTTCCCGCGCGGTTGCCGTATCGGCCGCAGAAAATACAGCTTCTGAAGATACTTCCGATAGGGAGTTCAGGGCGGTCTGGATCGCCTATTATGATTTCGGCGTTTCACATTACACCAACGCCGCCGAGTTCACGACCTATGTCAACGAGATGTTCGATAACGCCGTGGCTCTGGGCATGAACGCCGTAGTTGTGCATGTCCGTCCTTTCAGCGACGCGATGTATCCGTCCAAGTATTTCCCTTGGTCAGTATACGCATCCGGAAAGCAGGGCGTCGATCCCGGCTACGATCCGCTCGCGATCATGGTCGAGGAGGCGCACGCACGCGATCTCGAGATCCACGCATGGCTGAACCCTTACCGCATTACTCCCAAGTACACACTCACGGAGGAAGAGAAGAACGCGACTCCGCTGATGCAGAAGACATCGCTCGCGAAGAGGCTTCTCTCGAAGAAAAACCCTGCGCGCAAATGGCTGAGCAATAAGAAAACAAAGGATGACAGACGCGTCATCGCATATCAGGCCCAGCTCTATTACAATCCCGCGATCCCCGAAGTACAGCAGCTCATTATCAACGGAGTAAAGGAGATCGTTGAGAATTACGACGTGGACGGCATCCACTTCGACGATTATTTCTATCCGGCATTCACAAAAGAGACATACCAGACCATATTTGACGCTCCCGAATACAACGCTTACGTCAAAGAAAGGACCGCAGCCGGAAAGGAAGCCGTATCTATCGACAGATGGCGCAAGGATAACGTAAATACACTCGTTAAAAAAGTTTACAAGGCGATCAAGAAGATCGATCCCGACTGCATTTTCGGTATCAGCCCCGGCGGTTTCATCGATTATTACAAGAACGACTATTTCCGCTGGTACGTTGATTACGAGACCTGGATGAGCAAGCCGGGCTACATCGATTACATCTGCCCGCAGCTCTACTGGAGCTTCAACACTCAGAACACTTATCCCTACTATGAAACTCTTCTCAAGTGGGAAGACGCCCTGAAATGCGATTCGGTAAAGCTGTATGTCGGTCTGCCCGCATACAAGATGAACACCAAGTCCTCCGTTTCCTCTTCCTGGGGATACGATTCCGAATGGTACAATCAGTTCACTCTTGCCAATATGATCACTATGGCGCGCGAAACAGGAAAAACCGACGGATTTATCTTTTTCGACTATGCCGATATGGTCGCGGACCGCAACAAAGAAGTCCTCGGACATGTCATGAAACTCTGGGACTGATTTAGAAGGTGATCCAATGAAATTTGTCTTTGCATCAGATTCGTTTACAGGCACTCTTTCGTCAGCACGCATTGCCGAAATGCTGACAGCTGCCGCACGCGAATTTTTCCCCGAATGTGAGACGGTCGAGATTCACGTGGCCGACGGAAATCTTGGTACGGTTGATGTGGTTACCGACGCCATGGGCGGCGAGAAGCGCACCATAACCGTTCACAATCCGTTTATGGAGAAGATTTCCGCAGCCTACGGCATCTGTCCGGTAAAGAACAATGACGGTACGACTTCAAAAGGCGCCGTGATCGAGATGGCTGCCGCCTCCGGCATCACGCTGGTTCCCGGCGACAGACTGAATCCCAAATATACCACGACCTACGGAACCGGCGAGCTGATCCGCGACGCGCTCGAGCAGGGCTGCACCAGGATCATGATAGCTCTCGGCGGAAGCGCCACAAATGACGCAGGTATCGGCGCGCTCCGCGCTCTCGGAGTGAAGTTCTTCGACGGCGACGGCAGGGAACTCGGAGCCGAATCCGACGACAATCCCCATCCCGGCGGAACGGGCGGAGATCTCGCAGACATCATGAGCATCGATATGTCCGGGCTATGTCCTCTGATCCGCGAGGCGCAGATCACGGTCCTGTGCAATGTGGACAATCCTCTTACGGGCCCCGACGGCGCCGTATTTACGTTCGCGAAGCAGAAATGCTCGCCCGATATGGACACCGATTACCGCAATGAGATCATTTCGGAGCTCGAGGCCGGCATGATCCACTATTCCAACGTTCTCAATAAGACCTTCGGTGCCGATCCGAATTCCTTCCCCGGCGCAGGTGCCGCAGGCGGCTTAGGTGCCACGCTGTGCGTCGCTCTCGGCGCGAAGATGAGTCTCGGCAGCGAAGCGATCTTAAGTATACTCGATATCGACAGCCACTTGAAAGGTGCGGACCTCTGCATCACGGGCGAGGGAAAGCTCGACTGGCAGTCTTTCCACGGCAAAACGGTAGCGGGCATCGCGCACCACTGCCGCGCGAACAATGTGCCGCTCGTGGCGATCGTCGGCACAACCGGCGAAGGCTTCGAAGCCGCATACGAGCTCGGCGTGAAGCTGATCCTGAAGACCTCAGGCGACGGCCCCGCCGAAAAATCGATGATGAACCCCGAAGAATACTACCTCCGCACCGCACGCGCGTATTTCCAGGCGCTGCGGCACGAGAATCAGTGAATCATTGCTCTATGAATGACAAGGCCGGGAAATCCGCCGTGCTTCGCGCTTAGTTTTCGAATTCAAGGATTCTCGACTATACCTACAAACATAGGGATTCCGTCGCCCATCGAGATTACGAACATGAAGGGGCGGTCGAGGATGAAATCTATCCGGTCATCGGGAGGCATGGCAGCTCCCGCGAGAAGTTCTGCCGTATATGCGGCGGCTTTGACGCCCTCTTCGTCGGCGATAACACGCACGCCGTGCTCCGCCTTGTTTAAAAATATCGAGTCTTCATCCGAAACAGGAGAAAAATCAGCTTTATCATAATCAAACGCGTCGGTGATGCCCAGTGTTTTAAGATCATCTATGATATCCTCCTTTGAGGATATATCGAACTTCGGGATCGACATGTCAATGGTCACACGCTTTGACTGCTCATAATACTGACCATGGTTTATAAAAGAAAGAACCTCTTCGTCTTCCAACAAGTCGTAGACACTGACGCCTTCATCCGGGAGAATGAACAGCATTCGCCCGTCTCCTGTCTCAAATGTCTTTGATATTGCCCCGAACTGTTCTCCCCAATAGTAGAGACCGTCGGCCGAAGCATTCATGAATTCACATTGTATGTCACCGTTAGCCGAATGGAAGATGTCTGTCCCGGTATTTGTCGGAAGGAACTCTTTTGTCCACTTCGCGCTGAAGCATACTGTGGTCGCGAGCGCCATGACCGTATTGGGGTCAAAGGCAAGTTCGGAAATCTGCTCTTTTAATATCCCATCCGTCTGCTCATCAAGCCAGGTTCTGAAGGCTTCGGAGTACTTTTCGCTGCCCATATCGCCTGAAAATGACGACGCATAGTAGTTTGAAGCCAGAGATTTGAGAGTGTCCTTTTTATAGCTGATCTTATCACTTAGCCATACGGAAGAAGCCAGTATGCATTTCGTCTTATCGTCCTTGTATAATCCGTTCCAAAGTCCCTTCATTACAGGTCTCAACGCCTCAATATTCTCAATCCCGAGCACATCAAGAATCTGCTGTCTGGTCTCGCCGTCCGTGGTCTCCGCGAGCATTCCGAGGGCAATGCAGATATTTATGGGGGAATATACACGGTTCTCGTGGTTGCTTTCTGAGAGGAACTGCTTCATTGCCTTCGTGTTGAAGCTCTGGGCAACCCTCTTTCCGAGTGCAGGATTGTAACCGTCGACGTTTATCAGTTTCGTGCGCTGACTTATATACTCTTTTTCGGCCTCATCGTATTTTGCCATTTCCTCGGGGCCGAATTGACCGTCATTGCCTTCATCAAAATCCATATAATTAGGCTCTTTCATGACTTCCGGATACTCAGCGGCAGATACAACAAAAGGCTTCAGGAATTTCGATACTCCGGATTTGTCCTGTCCGCTGCCGAGGGCGATATACACAATGAGACCGGCGAGGCAGAGTACGAGAACTACCGATGCAGCGAGGAAGCCTCGCCTGCGCCGGAAAATTCCGGGTGTCGCAACTGCCTTCCTTTCAGGCATTTTGCCTTGCGCCACCTCTGCTGCTTTGGCACCTTCTGCTTTATTTTTCTCGCTTCGTTCAAGGAGCTCCTCATCTATTTCGGAAATGCTTTCCAGTAAATCCTTCTCGTTCATGGTAACCTCCGATCATTGCAATACTTTTCAATCATTCATATCCCGATCATGCCGATAATTACTCTATCCTTCATTATCTTCGCTCTACAGAAATCCCTTACTTTCCAGATAATCTCTTAGTTTCCCACGAGTACGGTTCAGAGTCACGCTCACATTGCCGGGCGTCATTCCGTAGCCCTCCGCTATGTCCTTTACCGCCTCCATGAAAAAATAGCGTCTGATAAATATATCGCCCTCGCGTTCCGGAAGTGCCGCGACAAAACCGTTTACAGCCTGCCCGAGTTCCTTTGCGATGATCTCAGATTCAATATTGCGCCCGTCGCTGATGCATTCCGAAAGTTCTTCGTAGACGAGTGTTGACTCGCCGCTTCCCCTTTTCTTCGCATGGTCTGCCTTGATGCGGTTTATCGCCCTGTTGCGGGCAAGTTTGGCCAGAAACATACGCAGTATCTTCGGCCTGTACGGCGGTATTGAATTCCATGCCGAAAAAAGCGTGTCGTTCACGCATTCCTCCGCGTCCTCTTTGCTCCCCAGGATCCTGTTCGCGAGGGCAAAGCAATAGCCGCCGTATTTGCTCTTTGTCTCCGCGATCGCTTTCTGATCGCGCGCAAAGTACAACCCGATAATATCGTTATCTTCCATGACCGCTCCTCACGTGGCGCTACTCTTTTATGTCTCTGTCTATATAATACAACATTTTCGTCCTAATCTTACAAAAAAGCAATGCCCGATGCATCCTGGAGACCAAGACCATCGAGGCATTGAAAAAATCTGTTATGTGGCTTAAGCAGAGGGGATGAGTTCTTCCATCACCCTTCTGATGTCTTCCGCATGATGTCCGTAAAAGACGATATGATGATTTCCGCAGGGGCGTTTCAGCAATTCTGAGACGTCCTCTTTAAATTTCACAAGGATCTGCGTGCGGCACAGATCCGGTTCGTCGAGATTCTCGACGATCTCTCCGTCGCTCACAAAATAGTTCTTCAGGTCCGCGGAAAGCCTGAATACCGTGACGGCGCCTTCTTTTAAGTATCCCTTGATCGCCACTCCGGTTCCCGATTCAAAATGGGTATCGAGCTTCAGATCTTCGGTCATCGAGAGCGGGATCGTGCAGTGAGCGAGAACGGCCGTATTGTCCGCAGGCGATATCCTGGCAGGATTTGCCTGGAACGAGGACTGTCCGGTCAGCAGCCTCACTATGTGCATTGAAATAAGCGAAGCAATATCTCCTTCGCAGGCGCCGGTCAGGCCTTCGTCATTGAGGAGCGAAAGACCGGTGCAGCCTGTTGTCTGCAGGGGTTTCAGCAGGTCGAAGCATCTGACCGTAAAGCCCGCAAGCCCGTATTTTGCGGCGATCTTCTTAAAAGCTCCGTAAGTACGCAGCGCCTTGATCTTCTCTTCGTTGTCAAATGCTCCCGGAAGCCCTGTCGTATCTACCATGACCGTTCGGGCAAATTCCTCTTTCACTTCGTCGAGCGAAATGTCTTTGAAGGTGATCCCGAACTTTTCGCGGACCTCTTCGTATGACGGGATCGATGCGATCAGCCAGTCGGACGGACGTCCCATTACTCCGAACACAGTCTCGGAAAGTCTTTTCCTGACGCTTTTCCCGAGAGCCAGCGCCTTGATCCTGCCTGCAATATAATCCGCATCCCCGTGCAGGATCTCGCCCTTTTTCCCGCTCCTTACGACATAAGTCATGATCTCGAGCGACGCCGCGAGCGAATTGTTCGAACCGTTCGTGAGCAGGTAATAAGGTTCCTCGAGACTGTCAATGTTCTGCAGGAACAGATTCTCGCTTCCGCCCGACTGTATGAAAATAAGCTTCACATCGCAGTCGTAGTCGGAAAGATCGGCCGGCGCAAGCTTCTCTCCCAGCTTTTCTTCGATCTCCTCTATAAACTTCCCCGTAATGAGGTTCAGTTGGTCATTGTAATTGAGTCCCGATCTGAGACCCGAGATTTTTATATTCATGCCTGCCTCTTCATTCTACTTTAGTCGAACAACAATATAGTTATGCGGTTTATCCATATCCAGCGAAACACTTGTGATACTCTTTTCCAGGTCAAAGCCGAAGTCCTGCTCCGTGATCTCTACGGAATCATAGTTCATTATTTCCGCCGTCTGCGCGGAAAATGAGATGTTTGATTCCAGTTTCGTGACCATGTCATATCCCCTGCGATTTCTGGTGTCTCCCGTGTAATCGAAACTTGCGGGTTTGAAAAGCTTCGCCGATACCGTCACAGTTTCCTGCGCGGGAATCTCTGCCTCGAATTCCAGATAAATGATCCGCTTCATCGAAAGTGTATCAGTAAATATCCAATCAAGGTCCTCAAGCGACATATAACGCGCTACAGGATTCTTTGACAGCGCACCGTATTCACAGAGAACTTCGGCCGCAAGCCCGGCGAATACGCTTTCCGGTATTTCGCCACTGATTGTTTCGGTATCATCCCCCGAGCAAGCATTCCTGTAGTTCAGATATAACCGACATGCCTCGGAAAAAATCTCTTCAAGCGTACACTCATATCTTACAACCGTTGCTCCGGCCCCATCCAGCGCTTTATCGCATCCGCCGTTCGTATATGTGCCCAGTTTATAATCCGTTATATCATCACCGAGTATTATCAGATATTTGCTTTTGTCGTAATCAGCGGCTTCTCCCTCTGGAATGAATGCTCCTTTGGAGCAATATCCCGTATCCTCATCAAGAGAGCAACCACTAAAGCCATATGACAAAACAGTGGTTTTGGAAAAATCGATATTAAACTCAATATTTATATACGGAGCCGGGGCTTTTTCACTTCTTTCCCCATACATATCCTTCACTTCATATACCACAACGTTTTGCTGCAGATCGGGAAATGCGTCAAACGCGGAGGCCATGTAACCGGCCTCTGTCAGATCCTTGTATCCTTCCCACGAGGTAATCTGCGAAATGTTGAGCGCAGGACCGTCGCCGTCACTCCCGGGAATCTCGGAAAAGGCTCCCGAAAACGGACCTATATGCATCTGCGCATCGGCTGCGGAGCCGTTGATCGTAATGGCCGGCCGCTCGCTTATCCTGCTGCTGAGACTCGCTGTAAAAGGATACAGGAAAACAACCTTTTGAGCGGAATCGGACGTATTCTTCAGCAAATAACTGTCCGTAATGTGGTTCTGGGAGTCGGAAAAATCAAAAACCGTATTCCGTTCCGCAGTTATCGCAGAATTGCTATCCTTTAAGGTAAGCGGAAACAGCGGCCCTTCATACGACATAAAGGAATACCCTGTACCGCTGTCCGCCAATATTCCTCCATTTACGGCGGAAGATCCCGACGGTCTGTTGGTGCTTCCGCCGCCGTTTATTCTGCATGCCCCAAAAATAAGCAGACAAAGAACTGAAAGAAAAACTATCCGCATTTTTTTCATCTTCATATGCTCCATACCCCCTCTATACAATAATATCGTATGAGAACGACATTTTGGGACACCTGAAAAAATTTTTTTCGAATGCTTAATTATCCATTTTCAATTTGTAATTGATCGTATAGGTTTTGTCGATCTTCTCTTTGCTTTCGCCGTCGATCGGCGTACCGCTTCCGTAAAAATGTATAACAGTATTACCGCCATCATAGGTGATATCGGTATCCAGCTGCAAGTCTTTTTTATAGCCGGTCAGAATAGCTGCATATTCTTTGGTGTAATCGTTCGAGATCTTATACCATTTCTCATTCGCTTTTTTCGACATGCCAAGCCCAAGCCCACCAAGATATGACCTGCATGCTATCAAGGGGTAATTAACGAGCCCGTCATCCGAATGCGCCATGCCTATCCTGATATCCGGTGTATTGTAGAGCACGATCAGTGTGCCTGCTGTGCAAATAACCACAAGAATAATGACTGCAATGATTATACGCTTTTTCATAAATTACCTTCTTTCTTTTTGTTCGCTGAACTCTATGCCTTCTGCTATTTTTATAATTTCCGCCTTCTCAAGATTACCGGATAACCTGCATAGTACGTTGCACTGCCACCAAATAAGTGTATATTCGCCTTCTTTGTACGTCAACATGGCATCTTCTCCGTTTATCTCCATCTCCGTCATCCCGTTTATATCCGCATCCGTCCAGGTATAAGCAACACTGCCGGGAGAAATGACTTTAAGATTGATCATGAAGACGCATCCGTCATCTTTCTCATATCTCAGGCGACTAACAGTTTTGGCTGAATTATACGTTTCTTCCGTTTTCGCATATCCGTCAGGGATATATCCGTAAAAGGTATAAGTCATATCGATATCATAATACTCATTGGTCCCCATACGAAATTCATATGAGATCGGTTTATTGCCGCCTCTGAATGAAACTCTTGCGAAAGGCTTTTTGAACGCTTCAACGGAAACTATGGTAATTCCTGCTGTCAGAAAGGCTATTCCGATCACGGCAGCCACTTTCTTTGCAATACCTATAGTTCTCACCTGCTGCGGAGTTCTGCTGCAGTTTCGGAATATACGCTTCATTCTGCGCTCAAAACGACGCGAGAATTTATGCGCCGGAAGGTTACCGTATTTTTGTCCGAGTTCTTCATCCTGCTCCTTTTCATACTGTTCGAGAGCCTGCTTCAGGTCATCGATCGTATAACTCATGCGTCCTCCTTTCCGGTCATAGTTATTCTTAGTCTTTCGCAGGCACGTGATACTATCTGCCTGGCATTGGCCTCTGATATCTGGATGACCTCTGATATTTCCCTGTATGACAATCCGATCTTAAACCTCAGTTCAAGAATATCCCGATCCCTTTCGGAAAGAGATTTAAGAGCTGATGACAGATCCGCGTTTTCCGCTGCAGCTTCCAGTTTGTCGGCAGCCGAAGGATCATCAATCATTGCATCGACAGTGTCAAAAGAAACATCCTTTGCACGTCTGAACCGCTTCCTCAGCATATCTATCGCAACCCTCTTAACAATGATCACACACAAGCTCTTTGTATTGTGACTCTCGGGTTCCGTTATCTTTTCGTTAATCTGGATCATATGCAAAAACGCTTCCTGAACCGCATCTTCCGCTTCGCTGTCATTTCCCAGCATGTCACGAGCAATATAAAACATAAGATTATGATACCGTTTATATATGATCTCCATCTTTGACCGTTCCTCTTCCGAGTCGATCATCGTCATAAACATGAGCATATAGTCCTCTTTCTTTTCCTCTAAACAATAATTACGTATGAGAACCTCGTTTTGTGACACTTGAAATTATATTTCCCCAGAATTATTTTAGATTATTTTAGTATAGTTTCCCAGATACCTGCTTATGTAAATGATTCCGGTGCTAAAAAAATGGACTCAGGAGCTTTATCAAACTTCCTGAGTCCTCTAGCCATGCTAATTAAGAGTATTCCTCTTACGTTTAGTGAGCAAAACAATTATCGCACAAAAAGAGCGCCCTTAATCGTGGCGCTCCTCGGTATTTTTCCAACATTCACAAAATCTGGCAGAGAAGGAAGGTTCCTGCCCTGCGGCGTAGAGG
>JAEEGH010001955.1_pt1 | contig 57521 bp, 44 predicted proteins | sample 9134181 | NCBI WGS metagenome assembly JAEEGH01 (sample SAMN16246544, study PRJNA631951) | gut metagenome | biome: gut microbiome; feature: rumen; material: DP-attached | host: Bos | place: Iran: Karaj | collected 2018-10
TGCGAGGTTGTCATGTCCGTCCATGCTGCAGAACGCATCGCCCGAGTAGATCACGCACATCGCCGCCTTGCCGTTCTCCATCGTGGAACGGAGGTCGTCGGTGCCCCAGCCCTTGCGGATCGACGCCTGTGCGATCAGCTTGTCGCGCGCCGCGGCGACCTCGTCCGCGTTTCTCGTGTTGAGATCGTAGCCGAGATACTTCAGCGTGATGCCGATGCTGTCGCGCAGACTGTCATACATATAGACCTGACCGGCATACTTCTCGTCCCAGAGGATGCCCCAGCTATCCACCGGCTCGTCGACCATATCGGTATTATAGAGAATGCCGACCGTGCCCCACATATACGGCAGAGAATACTTGTTGCCCGGATCGAACACATTGGTGATCTCGATCATCTTGGGATCGATGTTCTTTGCGTTCGGGATCTTACTGTAATCCAGCGGCTGCAGCATATCCTCGCGGATCATCTGCTCGATGATGTAATCCGACGGGAAGCACAGGTCGTACGGGCTGTCCGAGGAACGCAGCTTGATCAGCATTTCCTCGTTGCTGGTCATCTCGATATAGTTGACCTTCACGCCGGTCTCCTGTTCGAACAGCGCGATCAGCTCTTCGTCGATGTACTCGCCCCAGTTCAGGACGTTCAGCTCGCCGCCGATGTGCTCGTACTGATCGCCGTCCGCGAAGGTGTTTTCGTCCACTTCGACGGTCGATTTGCAGGCGGCAAACGCCGTCAGCAGAAGCATGGCAAAGACAAGGCTCAGGATCTTTTTCATTTGGTTTCCCCTTTCACGTTGTTATTTCTTCATCTTGACTTTCTTGTTCTGGATCTCATATTCACGCTCTTTTGCCAGCCTTCTGAGATTGACGATCAGAAGCATTGCCACGAGCGGTATAAAGATGATCGTTGCGAGCGCCGGATTGACGCCCTTGGACCCGTGCGCCGTGTTGGAGTAGATGAACACCGACAGCGGCTGAATGCGGTCCGCCACAAAGTAGCTGACCACGAAGTCGTCCAGCGACATCGTGAGCGCCATGATAAAGCCGGAGCTGATCCCCGGCATGATGTCCGGGATGACTGCCTTCCACAGCGCCTGGATCGGCGAGCAGCCGAGGTCCAGCGCCGCTTCATAGAGCAGGTCGGAGCTTTGCTTGAGCCGCGGCAGCACCGAGAAGATCACATACGGAATGCTGAACGAGATGTGCGCGATCAGAAGCTTTGCAAAGTCGCCGATCTGGAACCGCCCGAGCTTTCCGAGCACGCCGTTCACGAACGCAAACAGCATCATGAACGTGATGCCGGTAACGAGGTCCGGGTTGACCATCGGCAGCTGTGACACATTGACCACGATATTGCGGGTACGCTTTCGCATCGAATTGATGCCGATTGCAGCCGCCGTGCCGATCACCGTTGCAATGATGCTCGACGCAAACGCGATCTCAAGCGTCAGAAGGAGCGAGCTTCCGGCGTCGCCGGAGAACACCGTGCCGTAGTTTGCGAGCGTGCATCCGTTCCACCGTCCGAGGTTGGAATAGGAGATCCTTCGACCCGACCCCGCCGCAAAATCGTTGAACGAGAATACGATCAGGTAGATGATCGGCAGATACAGGAACAACAGCATGACGCCGAGATAGACGTATTTGAGGGAACGACCGAACTTCTTCACAGGATGCTCCCTCCTTCCTTATCTTTATCGAAGTGATTCATGATCGCCGTGCTGATCAGCACACATATGAGAAGGATGATCGACAGCGTGGAACCGATCGAGTAATCCCCCTTGCCGGCAAGCACCTTGAACGCCTGCTCGATCTCGTTGCCGTAAAGGTTGTAGTTGCCGTTGCCGATCAGCGCCGGAACCGTGAACGCGGTGATCGCGGGTACGAACACCATCGTGATCCCGGAGACGATGCCCGGCACCGACAGCGGCAGCACCACACGGAAGAACGTCGTCTTGCCGTCCGCACCGAGATCGCGCGACGCCTCCAGAAGGCTCTTGTCAAGCTTTGAAAGCGTATTGTACAGCGGCATCACCATGAACGGCAGAAAGTCATATACCAGCACCATCAGCACCGCGCCTGCCGTTCCGGTCAGCGTCGTCTTGCTGCCGAGGATGTTCGGCAGCGCGTATTCGAGGATCGCGCGCCACGCGTAGGTGCGCAGCACGAAGTTCATCCACATCGGCACAAAGAACAGGACCGATATGAATCCGGCGACGGATTTCTTCATATTCGACAGGATGTATGCGATCGGATATCCGAGCAGCAGGCAGATCGCCGTTGTGCCGAACGCGATCTCCACGCTCAGAAGCAGCACGCGCCATTTCTGTCCGTCCGAAAGCGTCTCCCAGCATTTTCTGAACGTCCAGGTGCCGTCCACGTTGAACGCATAGTAGAAGATGAACACCATCGGCACGACGATGAACAGGATCATCCATACGATATACGGATAAGCAAAGTATTTTCGCTTCATGCCCCTGCCCTCTTACTCTTCGCGCGTAACAGCTTCGGTCTTTTCGGTTTCTTCGTCCGCTTCGTCGTCCTTTTTGGTGAGCTCCATCTTGTCGGGATCGACTAAGATACCGACCTCCTCGCCGTCCTCCATAAAGTCGTCGGAGTGCGCGATCCAGTCATTCTCCTCGCAGGAGACCGTGACCTCATAGTGCGTGCCGAGGAACATGCACGCCTTGATCGTGCCGGTAAGCTTCGCGTCCTGCGGGGCGACGAGCCGCACGTTTTCGGGCGCGATGCGGACGATGGCGATCTCTTTGTTCTCGTAGTCCTCCAGCCCTTCGCACGGGAACGCCACGTCGTCGATGTAGATCGCGTTCTCGCTCGGCCATGTCTCCGCGTCGAAGATGTTGTTCGCGCGCGTTTTCTTCATGATGTGGATCGCGTCCGGCAGGATCTGGATGCCGACGCGGCTGCCGACCGGCGCGAAGTCCGTGGTGTGGACGATCCATTCGTAGCCGCCGCAATCCACGCAGATCTCATAGTGTACGCCCATGAACACGACCGAGGCGACCGTGCCGGAGACCTTTGACCGTTCGGGCGGAACGATGTCGATATCCTCCGGACGCACGACCGCGTCGACCTCGACGTTCTTGCCGAAGCCGGCGTCCACGCAGCGGTAGACCACGCCGTTCATGCGCACCTTGTAGTCCTCGAGCATAAGGCCCGGAACGATGTTGCTCTCGCCGATGAAGTCGGCGACGAACGGGTTCTTCGGCTCGTTGTAGATGTCGGTAGGCTTGCCGATCTGCTGGATGACGCCGTCCTTCATGACGACGATCGTGTCGGACATCGTCAGCGCCTCCTCCTGGTCGTGCGTGACGTAGATGAACGTGATGCCGAGCTGCCGCTGCATCCTCTTCAGCTCCACCTGCATCTCCTGCCGAAGCTTCAGATCCAGCGCGCCGAGCGGTTCGTCGAGCAGCAGGACCTTCGGCTCGTTGACCAGTGCGCGCGCGATCGCGACGCGCTGCTGCTGTCCGCCGGAAAGCTGATCGATCCAGCGCTTGCCGTAGCCTTCGAGATTGACGAGCTTCAGCATCTTTTCGACCTTTTCCTCGATGACGGGCTTCGGCGTCTTCTTGATCTTCAGACCGAACGCGATGTTGTCGTGCACGTTGAGGTGCGGGAACAGCGCGTATTTCTGGAAGACCGTGTTGATCTCGCGCTTGTGCGGCGGGACCTTCGCAATGTCGACGCCGTTCATTTTGATCATGCCGGAGGACGGAATAATGAACCCCGCGATGCAGCGGAGAAGCGTCGTCTTGCCGCAGCCGGACGGACCCAGCAGCGTTAAAAATTCGCCGTCGTTGATATAGAGATTGACGTGATCCAGCGCCACGTCCCCGTTGTAATCCTTGCTGATGTCGATCAGCTCGATCAGATGCTTGCTTTCCATGTATCCCCCTTAAAATGACGGCGGTGTGCTGATCCAGAGCACTTTCGCCGGTGTTTTTCCGTTGTTGAACAGATAGTGTACGCCCTGCGGATGCAGGTAAAAGCTGTCGCCCTTACGAACGCGGTATTTTGTGTCCCCGTCGACGAGCGTGACCGCGCCTGACAAAACATGCCCGAACTCCTCGCCCTCGTGCGGGTCGAGCTCCTCCGTCTGTCCGCCGGGGCGGATCGTGACGAGGATCGGCTCCAAAGCGTTTTTCTGCGCGTTCGGCACGAGCCAGCGGATCAGCGTGCCCGCCTCGCCGTCCTCCTTCTCGAACGTGTCGTCCGGCGTGAATACCACGCGCGCGTCCGAGCGGTCGTTGAAGAACGCGGAGATATCGGTCCCGAGCGCTTCCAGAATGTCCATCAGCGTCGCGATCGAAGGAGACGTGATGTCGTTTTCCAGCTGCGAAATAAAACCCTTGGTGAGCTCGGTGCGCGCCGCAAGCTCCTCCTGCGTCAAGCCGAGCTTCACGCGAAGCCTTCTGAGCTTTCTTCCGATCTCCGGTTTGCCCGTTTCCATCGTGTCTATCCTTTCTAAACTTAAAGTTTACGAACACTAAACTTTTCGTGCATTATAATGCCATATCCGCTCCTCTTTGTCAACACCTATTTTGCCGAATCGCCGCGAATTTTCGGTTCTTTCCGCAAATATAGGAAAAGCCGGGGCTTTTCCCCGGCAAAACAGAACCGGAGACGGCGCGCGCCGTCCCCGTTCGGATCTTTTTTATTCTTCGTCGTTTTCCGTCTCCGCAGGCGCCGTCTGCCGCATGCCGGATTCCTTTTCAAACCGCTCCGCGAGCACCTTGGTGGTCAGATACGCGGAGATGCAGTCGATCGCCATCTTGTTTTTGCCGCCGCGCATGATCGCAAAGTCCGCGTCGGTGATGTAGTTGACGATGTACTTCTCATACATCGGCTTGACCGTTTCGACGTACTGCTCGGCGATGTTGTCGATCGTTCTGCCGCGGCTTTTGATGTCGCGCTTGATGCGGCGCAGCAGGCAGATGTCGGTATCGACGTGCATATAGACCTTCAGCACCATGCGATCGAGGAGCCGATGATCGTAGAACATATGGATGCCCTCCATGATCAGCACCTCGGGCGGGTAGATGAGCTCGTCCGAATCGGCGCGCAGATGCGCCGCGTAGTCGTAGCCCTTCTTGGTGATCGGTCTGCCACTTTCGAGCGTGTCAAGATCGCGGATGATCTCGTCGTAATCGAAGATGTTCGGCTCGTCGTAGTTGATGTGCACGCGCTCCTCGAACGGCAGCTCCGGAAAGCTCTTGTAGTAACAATCCTGTCCGATGATGACGCAGCTGCACGAAAGGCTGTCCTGGATCCTCTTTGCCAGCGTGCTCTTGCCGCTACCCGATGCGCCGCAGATACCCACAATGATCATAGAATGCGTCCCCCTCCGAAAATCTTGTCTGTATTGTACCGCAATTGTGCGCCGCTTGCAAGAGTCTTTCCGCGGTCCGCGTCGAAATCCGCCGATACGATTGACTTTTTCTGAGAAATGTACTATATTTTGTATATGATCCGTGCGGCGTTCCGGATGGGAACGCCTCGGAAAGGAGATCAAGATGAGAATCATTACCGTAAGCCGCGAGTTTGGCTCCGGCGGCCGTGAGCTCGGCAAACGCGTCGCCGACCTTTTGGGCTATGACTACTACGACAGCGAGATCATCTCCGCGATCGCGCAGAAGAGCGGGCTGGACCCGAACTTCGTCGAAACCACGCTGGACAATCACGGCTGGCAGGACTTCCCCGTGTCCTTCGGCGGCACGATGCATTCGGTCGCGTACATGAATGCGTCGAAGATCGACCTTCTCATTCAGCAGAAGAAGGTCATCGAGGGCATCGCCGCTCTCGGCAAGGACTGCGTCATCATCGGCAGAAACGCCGACGCGATCCTTAAGGACCTCAAACCCTTCAGCATCTTTGTCTGCGCCGACCGCGAAGCGAAGATCGCCCGCTGCCGCGCCCGCGCGCGGGAAGACGAAAAGCTCACCGACCGCGAGCTCGTCCGCAAGATGAAGGAGATCGACAAGGCGCGCGCCAGAACGCGCGAGTTTCTGACCGGCAGCGAATGGGGCAAGTGCGCAAGCTACCACCTCACCGTCAACACCGGAGACTGGGACATGAAAGCGCTTTCCTCCGCCGTCGCCGCCTTTGCGGAACGGTATTTTGAGAGCAAGGCATGAACATAAAGCTGTCCGATCACTTTACCTACCGGAAGCTGCTGCGATTTACCCTGCCGTCCATCGCCATGATGATCTTTACCTCGATCTACGGCGTGGTCGACGGGTATTTTGTATCCAACTTCGCCGGCAAGGAGCCGTTTGCGGCGGTCAACCTCATCATGCCGTTTATCATGATCGTGGCGACCGTCGGCTTCATGTTCGGCACCGGCGGCACGGCGCTCGTCTCGAAAACCTTCGGCGAGGGCGATCCGGAACGTGCGAACCGGTATTTTTCGCTGTTCGTCTACACGTCGTTCATCCTCGGCGTGCTGTTTTCGATCCTCGGCATCGTCTTTCTGCGTCCGATCGCAAGGCTTCTGGGCGCGGAGGGCACGCTGCTCGACAACTGCGTGATCTACGGCAGGATCGTCATCGGCGCAATGCCGTTCTTCATTCTGCAGCTGCTGTTTCAGAGCTTCTTCGTCGCCGCGGAAAAGCCGAATCTCGGCTTCTGGGTGATCGTCGCCGGCGGCGTCGCCAACATGATCGGCGACGCGGTGCTTGTCATGCTGCTCCCGCAGGAGCTGAAACTGAGCGGTGCGGCGATCGCGACCGCGCTCGGGCAGCTCGTGGGCGGCGGCGTCCCGCTGATCTATTTCTTCCGCAAAAACAGCAGCATTCTGCGGCTCGGCAAAACGCGCTTCGATGGCCGTGCGCTCTGGAAGGCGACGACCAACGGTGTTTCGGAGCTGGTCAGCAGCGCGGCGATGAGCCTTGTCGGCATCGTCATGAATCTGCAGCTTTTGAAATACGCAGGTGAAAACGGCGTTGCGGCGTACGGCGTCATGATGTACGTCAACATGATCTTTGCGGCGATCTTCATCGGCTATTCCATCGGCACCGCCCCCGTCATCGGGTTCCATTTCGGCGCGAAAAACGGCGTTGAGCTCAAAAACCTGCTCAGAAAAAGCCTGCTTTTGCTGCTGCTCGGCGGCGTGCTGATGGTCGCGGCGGCAGAAGCGCTGGCAAAGCCTTTGGCATTGCTGTTCGTCGGCTACGACGCGGAGCTGATGGAACTGACCGTGTCCGGCTTCCGCATCTTCGGACTGTCCTTTATGTTCATCGGCTTTGCGATCTTCGGCTCCGGCTTCTTCACCGCGCTGAACGACGGCGTGACCTCAGCGATCATTTCGTTCCTCAGAACGCTCGTCTTTGAGCTCGGATCGATCCTGCTGCTGCCGCTGCTGTTCGGCGTCAACGGGCTTTGGTTCTCCGTCGTCGTCGCCGAGCTGATGGCGACCGTCCTTTCGTTTATCTTCATGGCGGTCAAGCGAAAGAAATACGGATACTGAAACGCATCATAAAAGGAGGGACGATCCCCTCCTTTTTTTGCGCTGCAAATTGTTTATTTCAGCTCGACCGAGGCAAGCTCCTCCATCGTCTCAAAGGAGAGCACGACGACCGCGTCCGATCCGATCACATAGAACGCATCGTCCACGAACAGTCCTCTGCCGTCGCCGAACCAGTATTCCTCCCCGAGTTCGATCCTGCCGATCTCCCGGAAAGAGTCGCCCTCCACGCGGAACACAAAGTATTTGTTGTCCGCCGGGAACGCGATCGTCTGCGAAGCGACATCCGCAAACAGGATCTTGTGGTTGTACTGCACCGAGGTGTAGTTTGCATCCTTCACGGAGAGCTTGAACGCTTCATAAACGTCCGACGGATCGGAAATATCGAACATGGAGAGCTTGACGTTTTCCGTCCAGCCGTGCTCCTCGTCCGCATCGAAGCCGACGCCCAAAAGCCTTCCTTCGCCGAACGGATGCAGGTATGCCGAGAATCCCGGGATCTTCAGCGTGCTGAGGATCTTCGGATCGTACGGATCGGACAGGTCCGCCGAGAACAGCGGATCGGTCTGCCGGAACGTTACAAAGTATGCGACGTCGCCCATGAACCGTACGGACTGCACGCGCTCGTCCTTTGCAAGGTCCCCGATCTCGCCGACCGGTTCAAGCCAGTCATTCAGCACATAAAGCGCGCAATCGCTGCTGTTGTTCCACTCATAAGTGTCGATGCCGTCGGTCCAGATGGTCTCTTCGTTCTCGTTCCGCGTCACCACAACGCGATAATAGCCGTTGTATGCGTCCATGCTGAACTGGTTCAGCAGTGTGCCCGAAAGCTTCGTGCTTGCCGCGGCCTCGATCCACCCGTTTTCGATCGTAAAGCGGAACAAATTCGTGTCCGTTCCCGAAACGATCTTCACAAAATGCCTGCCGTCTTCCGCGGTCTGCTCGTCGCTCTGCTCAATGCGATACTCATTCGATGCGATCAGAAGATCGCTGCCGCTGCAGTAGACCTGGCTGCAGCCGCCGAGCACCGCCTTGTGCGAATCGTACTCGGTCCCGTCTGCGGCGTCGACCGTCGTCACGACGGTAAAGCCGTTCTCCCCGGAATCGGGATTGATATAGATCTCATCCGGCAGCAGCGTAACGATATTGTCGTCGGTTGCGACCTTCGGGCAGTAGTTCGTTACCGGAAATTCATCGATCGGGCGCCAGTTCCAGATGCGATAATCCGATACGATCACGAGCATGCCGTCTACGAGCCGCGCGGTCTTGTATTCGCCCTGCTGCCGATGCGAAGCGATCCGCTTCGGCTCCGTGCGGTCGCCGAGGTCATAGGTCTCCGCAAACGTAAAGGCGCGATCCTCTTCGCTGACCTGATCGCTCCAATCGGAATGCGTGCCCAGCAGATACAGGCGGTCGCCGTACAGCATCATTTCGCTGTAATTGCGCCAGTAGGAGTCGTTTTCCTCCGGCGTTTTCAGCTTGATCGTTCCCACGATCGCGGTATTTTCACCGTCCGCCGAAAGGATATAGACCTTGCGGTTGGATTCGTTCAGCGCATAGATCCAGGTGCCGTCCGTCTTCACGATGTCCGCTTCGTCGATGCCCTCGACCTGGTTGTTCGTGCCGGAATAGTTCTGCCCCGTTTCTCCGAGAGACAGCACGCCCTTTGCGCTGTCTACCATCGTGACCGTATTCGGCATCGGCATGGGCGCTTCCATCGGTTCCGCCTCAGTCGGCGCTTCCTCCGAAACGGCTGCGTCGGCGCCGTAGAGCCTTCTGCCTTCCTTTGCGCGGCGCGCCTTCATGACCTCGCCGAGCTCTTCGTACGAAGCGACTGCGGCAGGCGTATGGATCCCGTTCTGTGCGGATGATCCCTCTGCGCCGAACAGTTCTGTATAGCTCGCGTCCGCCGACTTTGCCTCGGGCGCGGCGTTTGTTCTGAGGTTTGCGGCACGAACGCCGACAACGATCGCGATGCACGCCGCAGCGGCGGCCGCGACCGACGGGATCGCGATCAGCCACGGCTTCAGAGAACGCTTCTTCTGCTGCTCGCTGCGGATGCGCTCTACGCGCTCCATCTTGATCTCTTCAAGCAGGTCCTTCCGCGCATGGATGTTTTCGTTCGTATTCCGATATGCTTCCTTAAACTTCATAGTCTCCTCCAAGCGTCTCCTTCAGCATTCCTCTTGCACGGTGCAGCCACGATTTGACCGTCGATTCGGTCGTATGCATCAAGGTCGCGATCTCCTTGACGGAATAGTCCTCGTAGTAGTACAAATGGATCGCCGTTCGGTATTTTTCCGGGAGCTTCAACACTGCGTCGTACACGGTCGAATCCGGCATTTCGTCCTCGTTCGACAGCTCGCCCATCGCGTCCTCCGGCACACTGTGCCGCCGGAACGCGCTTCCCAAAAGCGTTTTTGAGCAATTGACCGTGACCTTAAGAAGCCACGCCTTCTGATGCTCCGCGCTCTCGAAAACGGGGTTGTTCTTCAGGCATCGCAGGAAGACCTCCTGTACGACGTCTTCGGCGTCGGCAACGCTTCTCGTGCGCACCAGCGCAAGGCGGTATACCATGTCGCCGTAGGTTTGAAACAGCGCGTCGAGGTCGTTGTTGACGGGCTCGTTCTGTTCGATTCGCATGCTGTGTTCCAACGTTTTTCGCTCCTCACAAATAATACCGGAAAGGGACGGGTTCGGTTGCGCAAAATCCCTGCTTTTTCCGAAAAATCCGTTTCCTGTTTTTGGAAAAAGGCGCGCGAATTGATCTGTCCGCACGCCGTTTGCCGGTTCGTTTTTTATTCGGGCTTAAGCTGCTTCAAAAGCGCTTCGCCGATCGCTTCGATCATCTTCTGCCGGAACGCTTCGTCCTGCAGTTTTGCCCGCTCGCTCTTGTTGTCCCAGTTGCCGAGGATCAGCCGTACGCACGGGCATCCGCATTTATCCGCCACGTCGTCCTTGCTGAGCTTCTCCATGCCATTCTTTTTGTTCTTTTGCTTCTGGATCCCGGTCGCCTCCGAATACTCGTCGATCAGCAGCTGACCGAAGCTCATATTCTTCTTCGTTGCCTGCACAAAGCAGCCGGACGTCTTCGCGGCGATGTGGTTGCACAGCAGACGGATCGCAATGTCGCAGTTCGCGTTCTTGATGGTCTTTGCACGCTTGCTCGTGCCCGGATCGCTGTTCCCCTCGCGGGTGATGACGACCGTTGCGCCCTTGGATTCAAGATACGCGCCGAGCTCCTTCGCAAACGCAAGGTCATATTCGCCCTCCGCCTTGTTCTTCGATCCGCCGCGCATCGGGTCGATGCCGATCGTAACGCCGGCAAACGCAGCATCCGGATCCTTATGCGGATCGTAGGTCGTGCCGGGCGCCGGGGTCTCCGGTTCCAGCGGCGGCGGGGTCGGCGTTTCGGGTTCGGGCGTGCCGATCTCCGGCGTTTCCGCCGCAGGCTCGGCGGTCGCGGTCGAAGGCGCTTCCGTTTTGTCCGGCTCGGGCGTTGCCTCCGCTTCCTGCGTCGGCACGGCGCGTTCGCCGTTCAGCTCGGACTTTGCGCAGTTCAGCATCTGCTGCACATAGCCGCCTTTGATGAGAAATACCAAACCGACAATCAATCCGATCGCCAGTATGATCATGGCACAGAACAGTGAAAATCCAAGCGGATTCGTGATCTGAAAATGTTTTTTTCTGTTTTTGATTCGTTTCATCGGTATGCTCCACCTCCGCGACCGTTTCCTATGCTGCCATTTTATCACGGTTTTTGCAAATCGGAAGAGATTTTGCATTTTGTTCATAAAAAGATTAAAAAAGCGCAGGCAAAACGGATACAAAAACCGGAAAATATGGTATCATATTCCTATGCCAAACATTTGTACGCATCTTGTATTCGGCGCGCGCGTCGCAAAGGCGGTCGGAAAGCCGCTCGAAACGCTCGGGGAGCAATACCTTCTCGGCTGTCTCGGTCCGGATTATTATTTCTACGACCGTCTTCCGCCGACGCCGTTCGTGCCGCACAAAAAGAAACACGGCAACGTCCTGCACGGGCTGGACTGCGATGTGCTGTTCTCTGCGCTTGCAAAGAATGCCGACGCGTCTCTGAGACCGTATCTGTACGGATTCTTAACGCACATTGCTTTGGACAGTACGGTGCATCCTTATATCGAAGCCGAGCATCGCGGCGCGGCGCATTCGCGTTTTGAGGGCGTGATCGACTCGATCGTTTATGCCGAAACGAAGGACGAGATCCCGTACCACTCGCTTCTTTGCATGCGCGCGGACGTCGAACGGATCGACACGCTGATTTCTGACGTATCGAAAGCGCTGTGCGGCGCGGACGTTTACGGCGCGTATACGCGCGGGTTCCGCAAGTTCCGCCGGATCATGCCGCTGCTGTACGATCCGAAGAACCGCCGCTACCGCTTTGTGCGGTCTGTCGAACGGGTGATCAAAAAGCCCGGGCTCGTTTCCGATTTTCTGATCGGACCGAACCACGAGGATCCGGAAGGCTGCATGAACACGGCGCGCAAACGCTGGATCTCCCCTTGGGAACCGGACCGTGTACGCAACGAAAGTGTTCCGATGCTGCTTGACGAAGCAAACGCGCTTGCCGTTTCGCTGATCCGCGCGTTCGACGATGACGACCGCGAAACGCTGCATCGGCTTCTGCACAGCCGTTCGATGCGGAAAGGAGAGATCGTATGACCTGCTGCTTTACCGGACATCGGGAGCTTCCCCGTGCGGATTCTCCGGAATACGCCGCACTGCTCACCGCGCTCGAGGCCGCGGTAAACGACGCGCGCAAAGCGGGCTGCGATCATTTCGTGGTCGGCGGCGCGAAAGGCTTTGATCTTCTTGCCGGCGAATGGATCCTTGCCGCGAAAAAGGTCGATCCCGCGATCACGCTTTCGGTCTACGTTCCGCATCGCGGGCAGGAAAACGCCTATTCCCCTGCGGACCGGGCGCGCTATCGCGCGCTGCTGAACGACGCGGACGAGGTCCTGTATCTGTCCGATCGATACCGTCCCGGCTGCATGCGTGAACGAAACGCACGCATGGTGAACGATTCCGCGTACTGTATCGCATATGTGCGCAGGAGCCGCAGCGGCTCTGCGCAAACCCTCAAAATGGCGGAGGCGAAGGGTCTGATCGCCCTTCGGATCTGATATGGCATACGACCGATCTGCATCCCCCATACGGCTTGTGCCGATGTGCGCGCTTTTATCGCTTCTGCTGCTGTGCGCCGCGGAAGCGACGGGCTGGTTTGCGCTGCTCTTCTTTCTCCCGATCGCCATATGCATGCTGCCGCTTTTAGAGGAACGGCTCATCGGATGGGCAATCCTCTGCGACGTTCTGATCGCCGCGATCGTACTGCTGCTGCCCGTTCCGCACTACGCCTGGCTCACGTTCGTCTGCGTGCTCGCACCGTACTGTCCCGTGCGTCACGCCCTGCGAAACAGCAAGGATCCGCGGCGGGCGTCGCTTCTTTCGATCGGCGTGACGCTGCTTTGGACCGTGCTTGTGCTCGGCGTGCTGTATCTGCTCGGCGTAAATCCGCTTACGCTTCTGCCGCTGCCGCTTACGCTGTTTGCTTTGCTCGGCGTACTGTTCTTTCTGTTTTTGCTGGACGTCTTTTATCAGCTTTTCCTGAAAGCATACCGAACCCGCATCCGCCGCTTTCTGCTTCCGCGCGCATAGGTGCATTCCGTTTGTGACATACTTTCGGTATGTGCGAGCAGAAAGCCATCCGAATCTACAAAAGCCTATACCGCCGACGCCGCCGTCGGCGTTTTTTGCGTGCCGTTCTGCTGCTGGTTTTTGCGCCGCTGCTTGCCGGCGCCGTTTGGCTGTTTTCGCAGGACGCGTGGCATATGCTGGACCTCGAAAAGATCTATGCGAGCGACGAAACGCTGCTCGTCACCGACCGCGACGGCGCCGTCGTTTCACGGCTGTATCTGCATGAAAACCGTGTTTCCGTCGGACTGTCCGATCTGCCGGAGCATGTCAGAAACGCATTCCTGGCAGCCGAGGACGCGCGATTCTATTCGCATCCCGGTTTTGATCTCATCCGCATCGCCGGCGCGGCGCTGAACGATCTGAAAGCCGGATCCTATGTGGAAGGCGCAAGCACCATCACGCAGCAGCTCATCAAGCTCACGCACCTTTCCTCGGAGAAGACGCTCGACCGCAAGGTCGACGAGGCGATCCTCTCCTACCGTCTCGAACAGCTTTTGGGAAAGGACGAGATCCTTGCCTGTTATCTGAACCGCGTCTATTTCGGCGGCGGATACTATGGCATTGAGGCCGCTGCCGAGGGCTATTTCGGCGTACATGCAAGCGAGCTTACGCTTGCGCAGAGCGCGCTTTTGGCGGGCGTACTGAAGTCCCCCGCGACCTATGCGCCGCATCTTCGCCCCGAGGCGTCGGTCGGCAGGCGGGGCGTCATCCTCGATCTCATGGTCGAATACGGCATGATCGACGCACGCGCCTGCGCCGAAGCCAAGGCAGAGCCGCTCATGTTGATTTCCGATACGCAGAAGCAGAAACACAGCTCGTATATCGACCTTGCCATGACCGAGGCATGCCGGCTTTTGAACTGCGACCTCGACACGCTCTTAACGAGCGGTTTCAAAGTCGAGACTGCCATGGATCCGAATGCGCAGAGCATTGCGGAGAACGTATTCAAAAACGACGCGTACTTTCCGATGTACGGCGACGAATCCGCCGAAGGCGCGCTTGTGCTGATCGACGCGAAAACCGGCGGCGTCTCGGCGATCAAGGGCGGACGCGACGACGGGACCGCGCTCGGCTTCAACCGCGCGACACGCATCCGCCGTCAGCCGGGCAGCGCAATCAAGCCGATCCTCGTTTACGCGCCTGCGCTCGAAGCGGGCTATACCGCCGCGTCCATGCTGCTCGACGACGCCGTCGATTTCGGCGACTATACCCCGAAAAACGCGAACGGACGCTATGCGGGATGGATCACGATGCGCGAAGCGGTCACGCGATCGCTGAACCTGCCTGCCGTTCTGCTGTTTCAGAAGCTCGGCGTTGAACGCTGCAAATCGTTTGCTGCGCGGTTCGGGATCCCGTTCGACGTGCGCGACGACTCCCTGACGCTCGCGCTCGGCGGCTTCACCTACGGCGTATCCCCATACCGTCTCTGCGGCGCATATGCGGCGATCGCCTCCGGCGGGATCTACCGCGCGCCGTTCGTTGTGACGCGGATCACCGACCGCGCAGGCACGGAGCTTTACCGGCACGATCCGGAGGAGATGCGCGTCATGACCGAGGGCAGCGCGTTCATACTGACCTCGCTGCTTGAAAGCGTGGCGCAGAAGGGCACCGCAAGTTTTCTTTCGGCTATTCCAGTACCGCTTGCCGCAAAAACCGGCACCGTCGGCGACGAGGCCGGCAACCGCGATATCTGGCTTGCATGCTTCAATCCCGAATATGCGGCGGTCGTCTGGATGGGCTTTGACGACGCATCCGACGGACGCTGTCTGCCGAAGGACTGCGGCGGCGGGACCTACCCCGCCATGCTGCTTGCCGAGGTGTTTTCCGAGCTCTATCCGGACGGCGGCGCACCGGCGTTTCGCGTTCCGGAAAGTGTCGTCTCCGTTGCGCTCGACGCCGCAACGCTCAAAAACGAGCACATTGCCGTTCTTGCGGGAAGCCTGACTCCGGACGAAGCAACCGTTTCGGAATACTTCGTTCGCGGTACGGAGCCGAAATCGGTCACGGAATACTGGCAGATCCCAGAACCGCCGACCGATCTCAACGTGACGCTTTCCCTTGATACGGCAGAGATCACCTTCACCCCGCCTTCGCGCTATATGAGCTATCGGCTTTACCGCGAGGACGAATCGGGCTTTGCCATCCTGCTGACGACCGTCGAAAACGCGGCGTATTCCGTCCGGCTGACCGATCCGGTCGATCGACTGAACGGTACATATTCCTATTACGTCGTACCCGTTCACCCCGCGCTCGTTGCCGACGGTATGCCCTTGTGCGGACGCGCAAGCGCCAAAAGGCAGATCTTTGTGCAGCATGCGATCCCCTTTTTGCCGTAATATAACCGAATTTAACCATTTTTGAAAAACAATGGTTGACGAATCGACAAATTTATATTATATTATAAGTGGGTATAATGATCCGCAAATATAATATGGAGAGTGAGAAATATGGATTACAAGGCACTTGCAGCCAATGTTGAAAACCGTGAAGCGTTCGGGACGCAGGAATGGGTCTATCGCGTTCTGCGTGCAGGCATCGTAAACGGCGCGCTTCCCGGCGGTATGCAGCTGAAACAGGATGAGATTTCCGCGGCGCTGAATGTCAGCCACATTCCGGTGCGCGAAGCGCTTCGCCAGTTGGAGGCGCAGCATCTCGTCACCATTCACGCAAACCGCGGCGCAACCGTCACCGAGCTCTCGCGCGAAATGCTTGTCAATACCATGCAGGTCCGCGCGGCGATTTCCGTCGCAATGCTGAAGGTCGCCGTTCCTCGCATGACCGAGGAAGATTTCCAGGCGCTTGACGCGATCCTGGATGAACAGCGCAAGGTCACCGATACGATCGCATCCGAGAACCTGAACATCCGCTTCCACGAGGTCCTCACCGCAAAGGCGAACAATCCGGTCGCGGATATGCTGATGGAGATCATCCATGCGAACATCGACCGGTATCTGAGATCCGGCTTCTACGGCGACGCCGCCGAGCGCGAGGTTTCCGTCGTCGAGCACGAGCGGATCCTTGCCGCATGCAAGGAGGGCGACGCCGGCAAAGCGGTCGAGCTCCTCTACGCCCATATCATGGACGCGGCTGCCCTGATCCCCGAATCCGTCCAGTAACCGATCCATACACAAGCCGTCCGATTGGGCGGCTTTTTTCATTGCAAAAGCGCCCCGCTTTCCCGCGGAGCGCTTTGCTGTATTTCGGTTATTTCACTTTGCAATTTTTGACGTTCGACCACTCGCCGAAGTAGGTCATGCCGTTGAACTCGTGATACGAGCGGACCGTGACGTAGTAGGTCGTGCCCGATGTGAGATTCTTGATCACCGTCTGCGCGGTCTTCGGGTCCGTGATCTTGATCGCGACGACGTTCTTTGTAAAGTTCTTGTCCGTCGCGTACTTGATTTGGTATCCCGTAAAGACCGAGCTTGCGCCCCACTTTACCGTCATCTGCTTCGTGCCCGCCGTGACGCTGTTCAGCGTACGGGTGGTGATACGCACGGTCGTCTTGAGCGGACCGACTTCGCCAAGATTGAAGTTGTCCCCGACGTTTCCGCCGATCATCACGCCCGCAATCGGATCGAGACGTTTATTGAAATACGCCTTAATGCCGTATTGATACCGCGTTCCCGCATAGACCTTGGTATCGAGCCAGTTGAGCTCCTTCGTGTTGTTCCAGCGCACAAAGTCCGTCCAGCCGCCGGTCGTGCTGCTCCACGCCCTGCGATAGATGACGTAGCCGTCCGCGCCCGCGACCTTGCTCCAGCTGAGCTTGATGCCGTCCTTGACGTTCACGACGGTCGTGGTCGTCGTTGCGGGCAGATAGATCTTGAACGTACCGCGGCATTCGCCGGAATAATCGCCCTTAAACGTCACGATCACATAGCCCGTACCCGCGTTGATGTTTTCCCGGTATTCATAATCATAGGACGCCGGGTCGATCACGCTTCCGTCCGCCTTGTTCTTGACCGTAAACCGCGGCGTCTGTGCCTTGCCGTTTGCGATCACATACGCGGTCGTACCCTTAAATTTGACGTCCTCCGGGTTCCATTCGACCGTGCCTTCAAATGGCAGACGTTCGATCTCGTGCTTATGCCGTTCCAGCTCCACGCTGCAGCGCGTGCAGTATACGACCTCATCGTAATGCCCTTCTTCCGCATACGTCGGCGGGACCTCGTTTTCAATCACCGGCTCGCCGGGGGTATGTCCGAGCGCGGGAATCTCTTCATACGTCGTGTAGTCGCAGCGCGAGCAGGTATCGTACGCTTCCCATCCGATCTCCGTACAGGTCGCCGCCTGAGCGTCGTGGTGCACGAGATCGTGTCCGAGCGCGGGTATATCAATGTGTTCGCGGCTCAGTTCCTCTCCGCAACCCGAGCAATATACGACTTCATCATATTCCCCATCTGCCAAGCAGGTCGGTGCAACTTCGTTTTCTTGCACCGGTTCACCGGGCACATGAGAAACCAGAACGGTATAGGTCAGAGTTTTACCTTCGAACGTGACCGTCAGTGTCTGTTCTCCTGCTGTTGTGTTATCAAAGCCGGTGACCATGTCCGCGGTCAGCGGTTCCTCCTCGACGATCTCGTAATCGTAATACGCTGTAATGACGCCTCCGGTAACGTTTAGCGCATCTCCCTCCTGATACTGCAGCTTGCTCGGCAGAGTCTTCCATTCGATCGCATTGACCGGCAGATAGTGCCATTCCGCGCCGGTCAGCGGGACATTGTACGACGCGATCGTCAGGGCGGTCCGCATGCGGCGCGTTCCGTGATAATAAACGTCGGTCAGCTCCGTGCACCAGTCGAACGCCTGCATTCCGACGGTCGTAAGCCCGTTCGGCAGCGTGATCTCCGTAAGACCGATGCAGCCGGCAAACGCGTTCTCATCGATGCTCGTCACGCTGTCCGGGATCGTGATCGAAACGAGCTCCTCACACCACATGAACGCTTTCTTCCCGATGTTTAGGATCCCGTCATCCAGGATGACGGTGATCGGCTGTTCGCTTGAATACGCCCACGGCGACGGCATGTCGTTGTTGACCGTCATGACCCAGGTTCCCGTTCCCTTGGTCACATGGATCGACGTGAGCGATTCGCACCGGTCAAAAGCGCCGCTGTCGGTATCCGCGCTGCAGGGCAGCGTGAGGGATTCCAGTCCGGTGCAGCAGAAGAACGCGTCTTCGCCGACGGTCGTGATCCCGTCCGGGAGCGTGATCTCCGCAAGGCCTGTGCATTGGGAAAACGCACTGTCGCCGATGACCGTCAATCCCTCCGGGAACTCGATCTCCGTAAGCGCGCTGCAGCCGAGGAACGCGGCTTCGCCGATGGCCGTTACGCTCGATGGGATCGTCACGACGCTGAGGTTCTCGCAGCGGAGGAACGCGCGTTCGCCGATCTCTGCGGCGCCGGTCTCGATCACGATCGCGCGGATCTCGCTTTTACGGTCCTTCCAGGGAAGATCGTCATGCGCAAACATTGTGCCCGTGCCCTTGATCTTCAGCGTGCCGGTCTCCGGGTCGAGGAGACAGAACAGTTCGTCGCCGCACGGATCCCAGAGCGGCTTGACCGTGATATATTCCCGACTGAGCTCCAGACCGCAGCGCGTGCAGTACACGACCTCGTCGTAATGTCCGCCCGTCGTGTCGGTCGGCAGCAGCTCATTCTCACGCACCGGCTCTCCGGGGTTGTGTCCGAGGGCAGGAAGTTCTACATACGTCGAATACTCGCAGCGTGAACAGGTGTCGTATTCTTCCCATCCAATCTCCGTACAGGTCGGTTCTTGCGCATCGTGATGCACCAGATCGTGTCCGAGCGGATCGTCCTCGACCGTTTCGCGGCTCAGTTCTTCACCGCAGTATGTACAGTAAACGACTTCGTCATGATGTCCCTTTTCCGTACAGGTGGGGTCGACCTTGTTCTCGATCACCGGCTCACCGGGGACGTGCGTTACCGTGACGTCGAACGTCGTGGTCTGTTCATCAAACGTGACTATCAGCGTCTGCGTCCCGGCTTTGGTGTTGTCGAACCCGCTGATCATATCGTAGGTTAAGAGTTCTTCTTCGACAATATCATAATCATAATACGTTATAATCGCGCCGCCGGTCAGATCAAGCGTTTCGCCTTCCTGATACGTCAGCTTGTTCGGGAGCGTCTTCATTTCGATTGAGACAGGTGTTAAATAATGCCAAAAGGCGTTTTCCAGTTCCTCGTTAAATGAAGGAATCGAAATACGTGACCGCATTTGATATGTACCAGAATAATACACATCTTTTAATTGAGAACAATATAGAAATGAACCCCATCCGATATCTGTCATGCTGCCGGGAATTGCGATAGATGTCAACTCTGTACATTTGAAGAAAGCATCCGGATCAATGGTTGTAACGCCATTCGGAATCTCGATCGATGATAACCCCGTGCAGCCGTAAAAAGCATTTTCCCCTATGTTGGTTATACCGTTTTCAATTGTAACTTGTAGATCGTTTGTTCCGGAATAAAACCATGGAGCATTGGAGACGATGACACCGTTGCCGATATGCCAGTGATCGTAATCGGTCATTATACCTGTGCCGCGTGTGATTCGTACATTGCAAATTGAATTGCAGTTCAAAAATGCTATGTTCTGACTTTTGATTGCTGCACTGCAAGGTATTGTCAATTCCGTCAGTTCTGTGCAGCCGGAAAATGCATAAGATCCGATACTTGTCACACTGTCCGGAATTGTAATTTTCGAAAGGCCTGTGCAATTATAAAAGGCATCGGTACCGATACTTGTCACGCTCGAGGAGATAGTGACCGACGTAAGACTCGTACAGTCGGAAAACATCCAATCCGCGACGTAGGTCATGCTGCTTCCGATCATGGAAGATTCGAGCCCCGTGCAGCCGGAGAACGCAGAGCTGCCGATGCTTGTTACGCTGTCCGGGATCGTGATCTCTGTCAACCCCGTGCAGCCGGAGAACGCAGAGCTGCCAATGTTTGTCAGACCGTCGCCGATCGTCACCGACTGAAGTCCCGTGCAACGGTAAAATGCCATCCCGCCGATGCTTGTCACGCTGTCCGAGATCATGATCGATTCGAGATCCGTACAGTCATAAAATGCGCTTTCACCGATGCTTGTCACGCTGTCCGGGATCGTGATCTCCGAAAGCCTCGTGCAACCGAGAAACATACAATCGCCAATACTTATTACGCCGTTGCTAATTGTAACCGATTGCAATTCCGTGCAATAGGAAAACGCACTGGAGTCGATGCTTGTCACGCTGCCAGGGATCGTGATTTCCGTTAACCCAGTGCAATTGGTATACGCAGATTCACCAATGCTTGTCACGCTGTTGCCGATTGTAATCGATTCCAGTCCTGTGCAATAGGAAAACGCATTAGAACCGACGACCGTCACGCTATCCGGAATCGTGATTGACGTCAACTCCGTGCAGTAGTAGAACGCATAATCACCGATGCTTGTCACACCGTTGCCGACTGTAACCGATTCCAATCCTGCGCAACATGAAAACGCATTAGTGCCGATGCTTGTCACACTGTCTGGGATCGTGATCGACGTCAGTCCCGTACAATTGTGAAACGCATAATCGCCGATATTGTGAATACCGTTATCCAGTGTGACCGTCATAGCGGTGTTTCTGGACTGATACCAAGGTGTGTTTTGATAGTAATTATATGTATTACTGGTTTGGTGATACGCCGGCATTGTGCCGCTTCCCTTGGTCAGATGAACATCCGTGATGGACGTACATCCGTAAAATGCATGATAACAGATGTTTGCACTGCAGGGCATGGTAATCGACGTCAACCCGTAACATTCTTTGAATGCGCCGAATCCGATATTTTCAATATCTTCATCCAGTATGATCGTTAATGAATTGTTGCGGGAAATATACCAAGGTGTATACTTATGGGTTTGGTTCGGATAATCCGGTATTGCCCCGGTGCCTTTGGTCAAATGTACGTTCGTGACTGCCGTACAGTTTGTAAATGCATTACTACCGATACTTGCGCTGCAGGGCATTGTGAGCGACGTCAGCCCCGTACATCCGGAAAACGCACCGGAGCTGATGGTTGTCACGCTGTCCGGGATTGTAACCGACTGGAGACCCGTGCAGCCGGAGAATGCGTCTCCACCGATGCTTGTTACGCTATCCGGGATCGTGATCGACGTCAGTCCTGTACAGCCGTTGAAAGCGCCATAATAGATACTTGTAATACCGTTGCCGATTGATACGGAAGTGAGCGCTGTGCAACCGTAAAATGCCGAAGCTCCGATGTCTGACACGCCGTCTGGGATTGTCACTTTTGTGATTTGCTTGTTAAGATAAAAAGCGTAGGCGGCTATCACTTTTGTACCGCTTTTGATCCGAACGATTTGGCCGCACGTTCCTTTGACACCGACCAGTATGTAATCAAGATAAACCACGCCGTCATTCTGCGCATCCCACCATGCTGTATTTAATAACACGTTGGACCCGAAATGTTCTATGCCGTTTCCGAGCGCGACATTCTGTAATCCCATGCAGCCTGAGAAAACTTCATGACCAATGTCTATCACGCTATCCGGGATCGCAATTTCCACCAATCCTGTACAGTTGTAAAACGCAGCATCGAGGATTATTGTCACACTGTTCGGGATCGTAATCTCCGAGAGTCCTGTGCAGCCATGAAAGGCATTATCGCCGATGCTTGTTACGGTATTCGGGATTGTGATTTCCTGTATCCCGGAACAGCCCCAAAAACCCGTCAGCTCACGAATGCCGCTGCCAATCGTAACTGATACGAGTCCGGTGCAGTCACGAAACGATCTGTCTCCGATGCTTGTCACGCCGTCCGGGATCGTGATCTCCGAGAGCCCGGTGCATTTGTAAAATGCAAAGCTGACGATATTTGCCACGCTGTTCGGGATTGTGAGTTCCGTTAGTTGCGTACAATTGGAGAATGCGTACGCACCAATGCTTGTTACACCGTCCTGTATCTCAACTTCGGTGATTTCGCTTCGGATTGATGCCCAGGGCTGATAGTCAGCAGATGCAAAATCCGGCATGTCGCCGCTGCCGCCGATTGTCAGCTTGCCGTCGGCGAATGACCACCAAAGGCCATCACCAAACGCGTGATGTTCGGGCTCAAACGTCGCATTATAGATTGCAATCTCATTCCCGCCTTCGCCGCAGAAGAAGCGGTACGCGCCGTCCTGCTCGGCAAAGACGATGCTGCCGTCCGCACAGGAAATCGTCGCCGTGCCGTCGGACGCGATCGAGATCGTCCAGACCGCGGCGTCAGCCTGATCGGATACGATCGTAAGCGCGCCGCCGTCCGCCGCAAGGTATCCGTCGTTTGCCGCAAGCAGCCAACCGCCTTCCGTTTCGGTCAGGGTCAGGGCAAGCATGCCGTCCTGTTCGGTGATTGCATTTCCCGTAACAATCACCTGCATACCGGAAAAGTCCGTCGCCATCGCCTGATAGTAGGAGCCGTCGTCGCTGACAAGGATGATTCTGTCGCCATCGTGCAGATCGGTTTCGTCGGTCATCCGTCCGTAGACGTCGCCTTCGTCCGCGGACGCCGCCGCAACGGTCAGCACGAGCGCGAGCACCGCGCAGAGAATTGCGATCCAATACCTTTTTTTCATGATTCCCATCCCAAAGTACATATTACGCATCAAATAGTGCATTGCTGTTTATAGTATAGCAAATACACCCTGCGATTTCAACGGCGAACTGATAGGATTTTTGCTGCGCTGCAAAATGTATATGATTTCGACGCGGCGATGCTACGGCACGGCGAGAAATTCCCACAAAAGAGCGGAGAGCGACGCGAGAAGCACAAGCAGCAGGACGAGCGCCGCGATCCCCTGCCCCGTCCGACGGGCTTTGAAGCTGTGCGCAAGATACAGAACGCCGTACGCCAGCGGAATGAGCTGCATGCTGAAAAACAGGAGCATTCGTCACGCCCCCTTTGCGCCGCGTGAAAGCATCAGCGTCACGGAGAACGTGACGCGAAGCGATCGGTACTCCGTCTTCCAGTCGCACGCTTCCCACGCCGGAACGCTTCTGAACTGCGCCGCGCGATACTTTCCGAAGCCCATGACGTCGCTGCCCACACGCTGCAGGGCGACAAGGACCGCGCCGAGCTCCGTCTCCAGCTGTTCCGTCAGAAAAGCTTTCAGCGCGTCGCGTTCCATCGGCAGCTCCGTCGGTTCGAGCACGTCGGCTTCCAGATACAGGCTGACCGTCGCTTCGCCGTTTTTCAACCGAACCTTCGGCGCGCGCATGCGGTACAGCGCCGCGCGCAGCGTGCTGCCGTCCGGGAGCGTAAAGTGCATTTCCCCCTTTCGGAACGCGCCGGTCACCATCAGCACCTCCATCGTATGTCTGCCGTCCAGGATCCCGACCATACGGTCCCCGTCGAATACGGCGCTGCCCGCGATCGAGGTCTTCAGCGTGCTTTCGATCAGCAGCGACCCGCCGACGTACGGATACGCTTCCCCGCCGACCAGATCCGGGGCAAGTCCGTATTCGTTCACGCCCGCATAGGCAAGCATCGCGTCGAACCGCTTGTCCCCGATCGCTTCCGCATAGGTGCTGTAGCCCGTATCCGCCGTTATGCCGGATTCGTCCGAAAGGTCCCCCGCCGCCGTCTTGATCTTTCTGAGCGACGGATCCGCCTCCGAGATCCAGCCCTCGAACACGCCGCGAACCGGCGGCTTCACGGCAACCGTGCGCAGATTTGCCCAAAGGTCAGGCTTGCCGAACGCAAAGTCAAAAAAGTCCGTCTGCGTGCCGTCTCGTAAAAGGTCCTCGCCGATCGCCAGAAGCGATGCGCGCGCAAAGCTCAGCCTGCTCGGATACATGGCGTTCAGCGTCTCATACGCTTCGGAGAACGACCGCGCCTCCGCGGTGATCACCCGGTTTTCGACCTTCGTGTCCTCCGTCCCGCCCGGTACCGAGACGAGCGCCGTAACGAGGTACGGCATCGTTGTGCCGCGCTCGACGCCGACGTTCAGCACATAGGCGTATTCGTCGATGTTTTTGGATTTCATGCATCCGCAGAGCAGCGGAATGCAGCATAGGATCAGCAGGATGCGGCGCACGGTTTCCTCCTTTTCGGTCGAAGCAGGATCAGCGGAAACGGAACCGAAATCAAAATCCACGCGTCGCGGTACAGACGCATACGTATCGATCCCGTCGTTTCCGAATCGTAATACAGCACAAGGATCAGCGTGATCGCGATCCCGCAAAGGCACAGCGCCACGGGACGCACATCGCGCACGCAGAAGGTTTTCGAGAACAGCACGCCCGCGGCGTACAGATAAAAGGCGGCGGAGAGAATCGTGCCGGAAAGCCACAGAAACAGCACCGCGCGGTCGAGCCTCAGCGTCGGATTCTCCGCGCGGACCTCCACGAGCATCCGGTAAAATGGCGACGGCATATCCCTAAGCTGCGTATAAGTAAACGTCGTCGAAAGCGCAAACAGCGCCGACGCCGCAAGCAGCCCGCCCGCGATCGCGCCGATGCGCCCCGCGCTTCGCATCGCCATCCGGTCCTGCGTGCCCTCGCCGATGCACAGAAGCGCCAGCAGCGGCGCTGCCGCCCGTACCTGCGCCGCGCCTGCCTGCACAAAGATCCCGAACGGATCGCATAGAGGGATCGGATGGATGCGGTACAGATGGTATTCCCCGATCCCCGAAAGCAGCGCCGCGCCGATCGAAAGCAGCAGGATCGGCAGCAGGATCCGCGCCGTCCGCACCAGCGTTTCCGCGCCGAGCGCCGTCAAAAGGAACAAACACGGCAGCAGATACAGGCACGCAGTCACCTGCTTTGCGTCCGTAAACACATACTGCGTCATGGTGCACAGAAACTGCTCAAGCGGCTGCATCGCCGCCAGGGTCAGCGCAAGGATCAGCGGGACCGCCAACGGTTTCTTAAACCGGGATTCGCCGATCAGCGCGGAAAGATCGTTTCCCCCGCGCACTCTGAGCACCCAAACCGTACCTTCAAAGAGCAGCAGCGCCTGCACCGTCGCAATGATCTGCACGATCCAGGACGCGTTTCCGTGTTCGTACAGCATACGGCTGTCCGTGCCGAAGCAGCCGCCGAAAAACGCGGCGAGCAGCACCATTGCGGCGCTCTCCTGCCGTCCGAACGCACCGATGCGAAGATTCATGCGCGCCTCCTTTCGGTGTTGGAAAGGTCGCCGGCGTTCGCACGGTTTTTGATCCGTGAACGGAACAGCAGATGTCCCGCATGCCGTGTGACCGGCGAAAACGGCGCAAAGAACGGCACGCCGAACGATTTTGCGGAGCACATGACCGCCGTTGCGCAAAGCCCGGCGACCGTGATGCCCAAAAGCCCGGCGAGCGTTGCAGCGATGCAAAGCAGCACGCGGTAATAGGCTGCCGCGACCTGCGCGCTGTAATCCGGGATCGCAAAGTTTCCGAGCCCGGTCAGCGCAACGATGATCAGCACGACCGTCGAAACGATGTTTGCGGATACCGCCGCCTGCCCCAAAAGTAGTCCGCCGATGATCCCGATCGCATGCCCGATCGAGCCCGGCACTCTTAATCCCGCCTCACGCACGAGCTGAAATACCAGCAAAAGAAAGATCATTTCCATCCAAAGCGGCAGAAACACCATGGCGCGCGACGCGACGACCGTTTCGAGGATCTCGCCCGAAAGCTGTCCCGGATGGTGCAATGCAAGCGCAAGGAAGTACGCCGGCAGATAGGTGGAAAGCAGTGCGCCGACCATGCGGATCGCCTGCACGATCGTACCGACCGGCTGGCGCATGTCCAGATCCTCGCCGCTCATCAGCAGCGTCCCGATCGTGATCGGCAGCACGCCCGCCTGCGGACAGCCCTCGACAAGGATCGCGATCCGCCCGTCCAGCACCGCAGACGCCGCGCGGTCCGGCCGCTCCGTTTTCAGCATCTGCGGCAGCGGCAGATAGGTATAGTCCTCGATGAGCTGTTCAAGGCGTCCGACGGTCAGCCGCATATCGGTCGAGACCGTATCGAGCCGGCGTTTGACCTCGTTGAGCAGCTCCGGGTTCACCGTGCCGTCAAGGTACGCGAGCACGAGCTTTGTCCCGTTCGTCCCGCCCGCATCGCGAAACTCGCAGACGAAGTCCGGACGTTTCAGGATCCGCCGCAAAAGCGTTACATTGGTGCGGATGTTCTCGGTGAACGCCTCCTTCGGTCCCATGATTGTCATCTCGTTCTCCGGCTCGCCGACGGGTCTCGATACAAACCCCCGTGTATCGCACAGGATCGCTTCCTTTGCGCCGTCAAGGAAGATCGCGGTACGTCCCTCCGCGATCGCGGAAACGATCGCATCCCGCGCGTCGGTCAGTTCCGTTTCGAGCATGGAGAGCGCGTGCCCGACAAAAAAAGCGGGCAGCTCGCTCCTTGATACGCCGTCGACCGAGATGCCGAACGCCGGTCGCAAAATGAAATCCGCGATCTTTGTATCGTCCGCCATGCCGTTCATGCCGATCGCAAGCGCGTCGACCGCGCCGCCCAGTCTGAAGCTCCGCAGGATCACGTCCGTATTGATTTCGGTATGGAACCGATCCTCGATCCATGCGCGGTTTGCGCGCAGGCTCTTTTCGATCGTTCCGCGATCCCGCGCCATCCTTGCCCGCCGTTCCTTTCGGCGCGCGAAAAAAGGCGGGGTCCTCCTGGGCTCCGTCTCCAAAAGCTCGAACCGCCGATACGGCTCGTCAAATTGAAATACAGTCCGGAACGCATGCTTCATGCAGTCAGTTTGCACGAAATCCGCATCCGGTATACGTCAGCGCAGCCTTCGATACGCGTTCGGATCGGCCGCATCGTCAAACAGATCGAAGGCGTTTTGCTCGATCAAACGCTCCTTTTGCGCGCGTTTCAGTTTCTTGATCCGCGCTTCAAGCTTCTGCGCCTGCGAACGCGAATCCGTTTCCCACAACGCCGCGATCGCTTCCGGTCGGAACGCGCGCGTAAACCTTGCGCCGCGCGCCGTCCCTCCGTGCTCGGAAAACCGCCGGTCCGGATCGGTCGTCACGCCGGCATAGAGCCGATCTCGCGCACAGCGCAGGAGATAGACATAATACGGCTTCGGTTCCGAAAGCAGCTCATAATCCGTTCGCTCCGTGATCCGCTCTCCGTCGATCTCAAACACGCGCAGCGGTATCCCCTCCTCTCCTGCCGCGGAAACCGAATATTCGATATTTCCGAGCCGGATCGCGATCGATCGGATGTTCTTCGCCGACGCGTCCGCTTCGATCGGCGTAGGCAGATTTCGATCCCCACGTTTGAACGCCGCCTCCTTGCGCGTCCACAGCACGGCGATGCGCTGTTCGGTCGAAAGCGCCGGAAACAGCTTTCGCTCCGCCTCCGTTGCGATCCGATCCAGCAGTGCTTCGCGATACCGGGCGCTTTCAAGCGGTTCGATATCCACGCCCACGTCCCTCCGCGAGACCGCTGCGGCGACCGCCGTTCCGCAGTGCGAAATGGAAACGCCGCACACCTTTGAGACCCACTTGCCGTTTTCGGTTTTTGAGAGCTTTGCATCCTCCGCGTCAAGTCCGCAGCTGTGCTTCAGCCCCCGTAAAAGCGCAACCCATGCCATATAGCGCTGCGCCTTAACCCGTTCGTTTTTCGTTGCGTCCAGATACGCCTGCCGTTCCTTCGGGAGAACGGGCAGAAAGTTCTGCGCGTCCGGGATCGGCGCGATATAAAGATCCAGCGAGCGTTTCATGCGTCTTCCTCCGTCAGACGGTCTGCGGGCCGTCGTCCGTTTCGGCCGGGTGCGCTTCGCCGAGCTTGCTATACAGCTCGCTCCTGTCGTAATGCACATGGTAAAGCAGCGGATGAATGAGCCGGAAGAACGAACGCTTCCGTTCCGTGCCGACGTTGACGCGGCGGATCATCGTAAACCCCCGGAACGGCGGCATATAGGAGATCAGATCGTTGACGTCGGCAAAGTTCTCGCAGTCTGTGTACAGCGTCGCGAGATACCGGCGCATACGCTTTTTGTTCAGCGGCGTGCACTTGAACGGGCGCACGCTGCCGAACGTATACAGATACGGCTTGATCCCGAAATTGAAGTTCAGATCCTGACAGCAAAGACACGCAATGCCGGATCCGAGCGACCAGCCTATGATCTCCGTCGCGGCGTCCGGATGCGCCTCATGCAGCGCATACCATTTTTCGCGCACCTCGCGCTTGACAGCAAGATACATATTGCCCCAGCCGTGGTGTACCCGCAGCTGCAGAGGCTCGTCCTCGAACTCGATCGCGTGATAATAACGGCTCGCAAACTCGAACACGTTGGCGACCCAGTCGATCGCGCCGAACGTGCGCTGGAAATGGATCTGGATCACGTCCCGGTCCGGCTCGTAATGGATCTCGTAGTTGACCTCGTGCGACAGCCCGAGCCATTTGAAAAACTTCGTCGTGTTATATTTGACCGCGATATAGTTCACCGGATAAGTCACCCGTCCGGTGTGCGTAAAATCCTCGCTCGTGTTGATAAAATACTCCTCGAAGGGAAGTCGCCGATACGCCATGCCCTTAGCCTCTTCTATGATCCTGCGCGCATTATATCACATGCAGATCTTGTTTTCAACGGCGAAACTGCTGCAATAGCCTGCCTTATTTTGCTTTCCCTTCCGTCATGCGAAAGCTCGTTTTCAAAAGCGCCATCACCGCGTCGTCGGACAGCGTATCGTCGAGCGTGACCGAGATCCAGCTCCTGTGGTTCATGTGAAACGCCGGATAAACGCCTTCGCGCAGCGGGCTCGGCTCGTCCGGATCAATCTTGAGATTCATCACATCGACCGGGGTTTTGTCTCCGTCCCTTGTCAACTGTTCGCGCCAGATGCGCATGATCAGCGCAAACCACTTGCCGCTGTCCGCATGCCGGAAGGTCCCCGCGTTGTCATACGGGCTCTGTCCCCAAGGAAAATCCGGTTTTACGCCGTATTGTTCAAAGATCCGATCCGTAATCCGGTTTGCCTGCTCGGACGCAAACGGCACCTCGCGGCAGCAGGCTGCTGCTATCTTTTCGAGCAGTTCTTCATATGCGGATCGAACCTTGTTCACATACGCGCCGCTAAAGCGCTCCGCGCGAAGCGGCGCATATTCTTCGCCGTTCATGCAATCGATCACCGTACCGGAAACCGCACCGCCGTCCGTCACAAAAACACGCGCGGAGAAATCGCCGCTTAGAAACGCCGCTTCATACAAATATCCGCCGTCCGTTTTCCGAAAGCCGAACGTTTTCATGGCTTCCGAAACAAAGCGCTTTCGCTGAAAAATCTTTTCCTCGATGGTCATGCCGCTATCCTTCCGGTCGATCGATCCGATAGTACCTGAATTTCCCGTCCTCACCGGTCTGCTTGAACCCGACCTTTTCCAGAACGTGCTGACTGCGCGTATTCGGCAGGATCGAATCCGCGTACAGCGTAGGAATATCGAGCTCGTAAAACACATACCGCACCGCCAGCCGCTCCGCCTGCGTCCCGATCCCGCGATCCTTGTACGCGGCGCCTTTCAGGCAAAGCCCCATCGTCGCGCACTTTTTGTCCTCAATGTTCTTCAACACGATCTCGCCGACGATCTCCTCGCCGCGCATGATCGCAAGCGGGATCCTCTTAAGATCGATCTGCCGCTGCACATAGCGATCGACCGTCTCCCGATCGTAAACATACGGAACGCAGTTCGACGGATCAAAAAACAGCTCCGGGCTGTTTTCATATTCTTTCAAATAGCGGTGATACATCTCCCGCGTCATGGGCTTCAGCGTGATCTCCATACGAATCTCCGGCATTGATGATGATTCATTATACCCGAAACCCCGCCATATTTCAACTGCTCCGCGCCGACCGAGTCGCCGCCGCGGCGTTCGAGTCCTCTATCATAACGCCAAACAAAAACCACCCATGCGGGTGGTTTTTTGTTTGGCAGGGGCAGAAGGACTCGAACCCTCAAGAACGGTTTTGGAGACCGCTATGTTACCATTACATCATGCCCCTATTCAGTTTGCAAGCGGTATCATACCACAGCCGCAAACAAAATGCAAGAACTTTTTCTCTACTTACACGAATTGTACGATATAATCATGCAGGTTGCGGTATGCGATGCGCTCGACCTCGGCGGGCGTGAAGCCCTCCGCAAGAAGCGCGTCGAACAGCGCAGGCAGGTCGGACGGGTTTTTGAGGTCCTTCGGATAGCGCTGCATGCCGTCGAAGTCCGAACCGATGCAGACGTGCTCGATCCCGCCGACCGAGACCGCGTGCGAGATATGCCGAACGATGTCCTTGATCACGGCATGCCCGGAATCCACAAGCTGCGGACCGTAGAAATTGATCCCGACGACGCCGCCCTTACTTGCGATCGCCCGGATGTATTCGTCTTTGAGACAGCGCGGCGCGTTCATAAGCGCGCGGCAGTTCGAGTGCGACGCGAAGATCGGCTGCGCGGAAAGTGCCAAAGCGTCCTCGATCCCGTCGTCACTAAGATGCGATACGTCAAACGCGATCCCGAGCCGGTTCATTTCCTGAAGGATCTCGCGTCCCGCGGCGGACAGTCCGCGGCGCTTTTTGCCCTGCCCCGCGCCCGCAAGCTCGTTGTCCGAGTTCCAGGTAAACGTCATGGTGCGTACGCCGAGCCGATAGAGATCGCGCAGGATCGAAGGCGACGCCCCGAGGCACTCCGCACCCTCGACCGCAAGCACCGTCGCGATCTTTCCGCAGCGCGGATCGAAGTCCTTTGTAAGCGGCACAAATTCCGGACGCGTTTCGTGTACGGCATAGTACCGGTCGATCATGATCAGCACCTGCTCGAGCGGCGGCACCTTCAGCGTCGTGTCCGCCCATGCCGCCAGAAACTGGATCGCTACCCCGCCTTTTCTGAGGTTTTCCAGCGTGATCGTCTGATTCCGCTTCTGTGTGTCGATCGTCCAGCCGTAATCCATCGCGCCGAACAGATAATCGCAATGCGCGTCAGCCGCGTAAAACTGCATCTGTATCTCCTCTCCGAAAAGAAAGGGGCAGAATTGCTCTGCCCCGCTTGCTTCTTATTTCGCGTAGTCGACCGTGCGGGTCTCGCGGATGACGTTGACCTTGATCTGGCCCGGATACTCAAGCTCGCTCTCGATGCGCTTTGCGATATCCTTCGCCATAATGACGGTCTCGGTGTCGCTGACGCGCTCGGGCTTTACGATGATGCGAACCTCGCGGCCCGCCTGGATCGCGTAGGAGTAATCGACGCCCTCGAACGAGTTTGCGATCTCCTCGAGCTTTTCGAGGCGCTTGATGTACGCTTCGAGCGTTTCACGCCGCGCGCCGGGTCTTGCCGCCGAGATCGCGTCCGCCGCCTGCACGAGCACCGCTTCGATCGAGTTAGGATCGACGTCGCCGTGGTGCGCCATGATGCAGTGGATGACCGCGTTGTTCTCGCGATACTTCTTCGCAAGGTCCGCGCCGATCTGCGCGTGGCTGCCCTCGACCTCGTGGTCGATGGACTTGCCGATGTCGTGCAGAAGACCCGCGCGCTTTGCAAGCTGCACGTTTGCGCCGATCTCCGCCGCCATGATGCCGGCGAGGTGCGCGACCTCGATCGAGTGCCGCAGCACGTTCTGACCGTAGCTCGTGCGGTACTTCATTCTGCCGAGGAAGCGGATGAGCTCGTGATGCAGACCGTGTACGCCGACCTCAAGCACCGCGGCTTCGCCCGCCTCGCGGATGGTCTGATCGACCTCCTTGCGCGCCTTCTCGACCATTTCCTCGATGCGCGCCGGATGGATGCGTCCGTCCATGATCAGCTTTTCAAGGCTGATGCGCGCGATCTCTCTGCGCACCGGGTCGAACGCGGACAGGATGACCGCCTCCGGCGTGTCGTCGATGATCAGATCGACGCCGGTCGCCGTTTCGAGCGCGCGGATGTTGCGTCCCTCGCGGCCGATGATGCGGCCCTTCATTTCGTCATTGGGCAGCGGCACGACGGACACGGTCGCTTCCGCGACGTGGTCCGCTGCGCAGCGCTGGATCGCCAGCGACACGATGTTGCGCGCGCGCTTGTCGGCTTCTTCCTTGGTGCGCTGCTCGATCTCGCGCAGCATGACCGCCGCTTCGTGCTTCGCTTCCTGTTCGGCACGGTCGAGCACCATGGTCTTTGCCTCGTCCAGCGTGATGCCGGAAATGCGTTCGAGTTCCTGCTCCTGCTTCTTGTACAGGGCGTTGATCTCGTCCTCCAACTTATCGAGCTTCTTGGTACGGTCGTTCAGCTGCTGCTCGCGCGATTCGACCGCTTCGAGCTTCTTATCCAGCGATTCTTCACGCTGGAACAGTCTGCGTTCGTTCTGTTTGATTTCGTTTCTGCGCTCTTTGACTTCCTTTTCCGCCTCGCTGCGGATCTTGTAAGCCTCGTCCTTCGCTTCCAATACCTTTTCTTTCCGGATCTCTTCGGCTTTCTTCTGGGCTTCATCGTACAGGCGCTTCACGGCATCCTCGGCCTTTTCAACCTTTGCCTCCGCGACGTTCTTACGATAGAAGTAGCCGATCACAAATCCGATCGCGGCGCCGACGATCAGCCCGGCGCCAAGCAATACAAAGTGCAACCAGTCCACGTTATTCTACTCCAATCTATATGAATATAACCGAGCAGACTGCCCGGCTATTCCACATGATCGTTTCAAGTTTTTCGAAAAAGTTCAGCGCGCCGAAACGACGCGGCAAAGCGTTCCGCAAATCTATCTTCAATACTATGATGAACGCACTTGGCAGTGCAGGATTACTCGATAATATTGTAAACGCATTTCCCTTCAAAGTCAAGGACCGATCTGCATAAAAATTGCAATTCTGTATGATATATTTCATTCGCCCATCCCGAAATCCCCTCATCCGTCCCGCCGCGCGGCGCGGACGGTTTCGCTTGACCGCACGCGGGAGAAATGGTATACTATATTAGTAAAGCTTTCCCGGGATCCCGGTTCCGGGACAACGACCTTCTCGGAGGCGGAAAACGGCATATCGCATCACCTCCTTCGAGTCAGGCGAATGATGAAGGGGGTTTTTATGTTGAAAAAAAGAGTCATCTGCACCGTCCTTTCCCTTTTGATGCTGCTCGTTCTGCTGCCGGCGATCGACACGGCAAAAGCGGACGCGGCATGCATTACCGAACTGTCCCTTTCCGCGTCTGAAAACTTTAAGACGCCGAAAGCGGGCGATCCGATTTCATTTCCGAGCGGTCTCGTCAGCATTACGGGCACCACGCCTTCCGGGCATGCGTCAAAGCTTGCGATCTCGTATGAATGGTTTGACATCACCCATCAGGAAAGCTATTTTCCGGACTGGAGCGCCGGACATTTCCTCTCCGGAGCATGGTATTTACACCTTTTTGTTGAAACAACGGACGATTCTGTTGCTTTCGATGATCCCCGGATCAACGGTTCTTCCGGCAGATTTACACTCGGCGGAAAAGAGTTTGTAAAGGCATATTCCAGCCCTAACTTGATTGACTATTACGCAGAGTTTACAATTGATCCATGCGGACCCGATACCGCTCCTTATTTCGGTACACAATCCATACATTTTGGCGGTTATCTGAACGAATCCTTGAACTGTCAGCTGAATGTGGAAGGTACGGATCCGATCACCTGTTCGGTGAAAAGCGGCTCGCTGCCGTCCGGCATCTCGCTTTCTTCGGACGGTCTGCTGTCCGGCACTTACACGGCAGGCGGTTCGTTCAGCTGCGTCATCATGGCGTCGAATGCCTACGGATCGGACACAATGGAATGCGCCTTTGAAATAGACGACACCACGAAGCGGATTACCTCGTTTACGCTTGCCGCAAACGGCAACTTTGAAATGCCGGCTCCCGGCGCGCCCATCAGCTATCCGACCGGCTTGATCCGCATTACCGGGACCGATCCCGCCGGACTGGAATCCAAGCTCGGCATCAGGTATATGTGGTTTGACGTTACGAACCAGGATAGCTATTACGAAGGATCCGGCACCGGAACATTTTGCCCCGGCTACTGGTACCTGCACATGATCATTCACACAACGGATGACGATACGGTATTGGACTACACGAGCCCCGCGTTCCAGGATGACGGGGAGCTGTACCGTTTTACGCTCGGAGGCAAGGAGTTCAAAAAAACGCACATGGGCTCCAGTACAATAGACTATTATGCAAGCTTTGAGGTCACAGAGCCGTCGGAGTTCGACGGAACGGTTGCGTTCGATCCCGCCGACGTGCAGTTCAAAGGCGCGACGCCGTACGTCGTGTACAGCGGAACGGCGGCGACGCCCGGTGTGATCGTCAAGGACAAGGACGGCAACGTGATCGACCCATCGAAGTATACGGTCGCGTATCTCGAAAACACGCAGCCCGGCACCGGCTATGCCGAGATCACGATAAAGGCGACCGGCACGAAGAGCAGGGCGTTCTTCAAGATCTACATGCCGCAAACGACGTCCACGACGGTCGCAAACGCGGACGGCGGCATTCAGATCAGTTGGAGCGCAGTCGACGGCGCCGCGGGTTACGTCATCTACCGTCGGGCATGGAACCTTGTCTCCGCCGGCTGGACGACCTTCGAGCGCTGGAACAATACGACCGAAACGAATTGGATCGATACGAAGGTATATGCCGGCACGCGTTACCAGTACGGCGTCAAAGCATACTTTGCGCAGCGCACCGATCCGGTCTCGGGCGCATTGATCGGCGGCGCGATGGACAATTACAATCTCGGCACGGTCGGTCCGCTGAAGACGACCGTTCGCATTACGACGCGAGCGCTGAACAGCGTCACCGCGGGAACGAAGCAGTTCACGGCAAAGTGGTCCGGCAGTTCCGTCTTTACCGGCTATCAGCTGCAGTACGCGACCAATGCATCCTTTACGGATAAAAAGACGGTCACGATCAGCAATCCGAAGACCTATCAGAAGACCGTTAAAAGCCTCAAATCCAACACGACCTATTACGTCCGCGTGCGCTCGTACCACGTGTTCGATGGCACGACATATTACGGCGGCTGGTCGAGCGTGAAATCCGTGAAAACAAAGTAACCGGAAAATGCAGAAAGCAGGAGGCAATCGTCCTCCTGCTGTTTTTTTGTCGATCCGCCGCAATCAGAAATCAAAGAGCGAGATCTGCTTGTTCTTCGGCATGTCGCCGAACGCGCCGCACTGCTCGAGCATCGAGACGATGCCGGTGTTCGCGCCGGTCTCGTTTGCAAAGTCCTCGATCGTCGGATAGCGGACGCCGGGCTTTCTGCGCTCGCAGATCGCGATCGCCTGCCCCGCGCCGACGCCGGGGATCGCGTCGAACGGCGGACGCAGCGCGTTGCCCTCGATCAAAAACTTCGTCGCGTCGGACTTGTAGATATCGACGGGCAGCAGCTCGATGCCGCGTACGTTCATTTCATACACGAGCTCCAGGATCGTAACGAGCTCCTTGTCCTTCTTCTTTTCGCTGTCGGTCTTCTGCGAAGAGGACGCTTCCTTTTCGATCTCGTCGATCTGCTTCTTCACCGCTTCGGGTCCGCCCGCCGCGCGCGTGATGTCGAACGCGTCCGCGCGTACCGTGAAATACACGGCGTAGAACGCCAGCGGATGATGGACCTTATAGTACGCGATGCGGAACGACGACATCGAATACGCGACCGCGTGCCCGCGCGGGAACATGTACTTGATCTTCTTGCACGAGTCGATAAACCACGCCGGGATCGCGCCGTCCACCATCGCCTGCTCCATCTCGTCGGTCAGACCCTTGCCCTTTCGGACGCGCTCCATGATCTTGAACGACAGCGACGCTTCCATATTGTGCGCAATGAGGTAATTCATGATATCGTCGCGCGTACAGAGGACCTCGCTTAGCTTTGCGATGCCGCCCGTGACGAGCGGTTCGGCGTTGTTGAGCCAAACGTCCGTGCCGTGCGTCAGTCCCGCGATGCGGATCAGCTCCTCGAACGTCGTCGGGCGCGTATTTTCGAGCACCTGCCGAACAAAGCCCGTGCCGAACTCCGGTACGCCGAGCGTACCCAAGGAACAGCCGATCTCGGTGAGGTCGATATGCAGCGGCTCCACGGTCGAGAACAGCATACGCGTATCCGGATCGTCGAGCGGGATCTCGCGCGGGTTCAGTCCGGTCAGCGCTTCGAGCATGTGCAGCGCCGTCGGATCGTCGTGCCCGAGGATGTCGAGCTTAACGAGACGGTCGTCCATCGCGTGGAAGTCGAAGTGCGTGGTGATCGTGTTTTTATCGACCTTGTCCGCCGGATACTGGATCGGCGTGTAGTCGTAGACCTCGGTGTATTCGTCGTGATCGCGCGGCACGATGACAATGCCGCCCGGGTGCTGTCCGGTCGTGACCTTGACGCCTTCGCAGCCCTTTTCGAGCCGCTGGACCTCCGCGGGCGAGAACGTGCGCCCCGTCGCTTCCGCAAACGAGTAGACGCATTCAAACGCCTTCCGCTCCGCAAGACCCGAGATCGTGCCTGCGCGGAACGCGTGTCCCTTGCCGAACATCTCCTCGACGTACTTATGCGCGACCGGCTGATATTCGCCGGAAAAGTTCAGATCGATATCGGGGACCTTGTCGCCCTTGAAGCCCAGAAAGACCTCGAACGGGATCTCAAAACCTTCTTTTTTGAGCATCGTGCCGCAGACGGGACACGCGCGGTTCGGCATATCTGCGCCGACGCTGTATTTTTCTTTGTCGATGTCGAAGTCGGAGAATTTGCAGTTCGGGCAGACGTAGTGCGGCGCAAGTGCATTGACCTCCGTGATGCCCGCCAGCATCGCCACGACCGACGAGCCGACCGAACCTCGGCTGCCGACAAGGTATCCGTCCGACAGCGATTTTTTGACCAGCCGCTGCGCCATCAGATAGAGCGACGCGTAATGGTTCCCAATGATGGAATTGAGTTCTTTATCGAGCCTTGCCTGCACGATCGGCGGCAGCGGATCGCCGTAGATCTCGTGCGCGCGGTCGATCGCCGTATTCTTGAGCTCTTCCTCCGCGTTCTCGATCGTCGGAGAGTGCGTGCCGTCCGGGAACGGCTTCAGCTCATCGCACAGGTCCGCGATGCGGTTCGGTACGTCGATGACGACCTCATGCGCCTTCGCTTCGCCGAGATAGGAAAACTCTTCGAGCATGTCCGCCGTCGTATGGAACCACAGCGGCGCCTGCTGTTCGGCATCCTCGAACCCGAGCTTGCTCATGAGGATCGCGCGGTAGATCGCGTCGGTCGGCTCCAAAAAGTGCACGTCGCCGGTCGCCGCGACGGGCTTGCCCATCTTTTCGCCGAGCGCGACGATGCGGCGGTTCAGATCCCGAAGTCCTTCGTCATCCTGTACCCTGCCCTCGCGTTTCAGAAACGCGTTGTTGCCGATCGGCTGGATCTCGAAATAGTCATAGAATGAGGCGATCTTTTCAACCTGCTCCTCCGGCTCGCCGGAAAGGATCGCGCGGAACAGCTCGCCCGCCTCGCATGCGGAACCGACGATCAGATCGCTCCTGTAAAGCATCAGCAGGGATTTCGGGATCTGCGGCCGCGTGTGCAGATAATCCAGATGCGACCAGCTGATGAGCTTATACAGATCCTTCATGCCCTTCTGCGTTTTGGCAAGCAGGATGATGTGGTTCGTCTGCCGCTTCTCCTTCGCCGCGCGCTTGAGATACGCCTCGTGCGCGCTCGGCACGACCGGGATGCGGTCGATGCCGCGCTCTTTCAGCATGCCGATAAACCGCAGCAGGATCTCGGCGCAGGTGTTCGCGTCGTCGTCCGCGCGATGATGGCTGCCCATGTCGATGTCGAAATACGCGGAGATCGTGTCGAGCTTATGATTTTCCAGATCGTCGCGCAGCAGATAGCGCGAAAGCATCAGCGTATCGGCGTAGGGCATCGGGAACGTGATCCCGAAGCGATCGCCGTGATGCGTGATAAAGCCGGTGTCGAAGCTTGCGTTGTGCGCAACGAGCGTGCTGTCCTTTGCAAACGCGCGGAACCGTTCGAGCACCTCGCGCGTCGACGGCGCGCCTTCGAGCATGGACTGCGTAATGCCGGTGAGCTTTGTGATCTCGTTCGGGATCACGACGCCGTCGTCGATGAAGGACTGGAACCGTTCGATGACCCTGCCCTCGTGCAGACGCACCGCGCCGATCTCGATGATGTCGCAGCGGTCGGCTTTGAGCCCCGTCGTTTCGATGTCAAAGACCGTAAAATCGCCGTCCGCCGGGATCGATTCGCAGTCGGGGATCAGATACCCCTCCACGCCGAAGATCGCCTTGACGCCGGTGCTTTTGGCCGCCTTTGCCGCCTCCGGGAACGCCTGCACGACGCCGTGATCGGTGATCGCAAGCGCCTTGTGTCCCCAGCGCTTTGCGGTGCGAAACGCCTCGGTGAGGTTCGTGATGCCGTCCATCGTGGACATGCGCGAGTGCAGGTGCAGCTCGACGCGCTTCTCCTCGGCGTCGTCGCTGCGCAGCGCGCGGGCGAGGATCTCGACGGAATCGACATAAAAGCTGCGTTCGCCGGTCTTTCGGACCGTTCGGCAAACGCCCTTGATCTTTAAATCCTTTCCGCCCTTTGCGGCGTCGTTCAGCCAGTGATCGAACCGCGCCGCCTGCCATTCCTCCGGAAAACTTGCGGAGCAGTAGATCGAATCGTTGAGGTCGGTCACGTTGAACAGGACCCGGCAGTTCGGCTTCTTTTGGCGCATCGACCAGTCGTCGCGGATCTCGGAGGACACAAGCCTGCCCGAAAAGACCGCCTTGGTCTCGCTCTCGCCGTCCAGCTCGAAGATCGGAAGCGTTTCCTCCGCCTCCGGAATCGGCTTGCCGAGGAGCACGCCGTTTTCGGGGATCGGCACGTCGACCTCGTTCTTTTTCTGCGGAGCAGGCTTTGCGACGACGCGTTCCGGCTCGGTCTCGCGGTACACGAACACCACGGTATACGCCGAAAGCAGCGAACGGATCGCCGCTTCCCATGCGTGTATCGCTTCCTCCGAGACCAGGTTTTTGACGCGGTCCGCCGAAACCGTCAGCGTCTGCGTATCTCGCGAAAGGCACACGTTTTTGATCGTGAGCCATTCCGTCTTCAGATGCGCCGCATCATATGCCGCCTTGAGTTCTTCCTTCATCCTGCCCCTGTGTATCCTTATGCGCCTAAAATCGCGTTTGCCTCGTCGACCAAACGCCGTAAGATCTCTTCGTATTCGCCGTGCCCGACGATCTCGCCCTTTTTGATCAGCACGCCGTTGCCGTCGCCGAACGCCACGCCGATATCGGCTTCCCGCGCTTCACCGGGTCCGTTGACCGCGCAGCCCATGACGGCGATCTTCAGATAGCCCTTGTTGTGCGCGACATGCTCGTTCACATACGCCGCCGCCTTCTCGACGTCGCAGCGCGTCCGTCCGCAGGTCGGACAGGAAACGATCTCCACGTCGTCCTTCCGAAGCCCGCAGGCTCTGAGGATCGCAAGCGCGGTCTCCACTTCACGCACCGGATCGCCGGTCAAAGAGACGCGCATCGTGTCGCCGATGCCCTGCAAAAGAAGCGCGCCGAGCCCCGCGGCGGACTTGATGATCCCGGTCTCGATCGGACCGGTCTCGGTGATGCCGATGTGCAGTGGATAATCCATCCGCGCCTGTGCCATGCGGTACGAATGGACCGTTTCGGATACGGTCGTACATTTTAAGGAGATCACGATGTCCGAAAACCCGCAGTCCTCCAAAAGCTTTGCGTGTCCCATCGCGCTGCGGCACATCGCCTCCGCGGGATTTTCGCGGTACAGCGGCAGAAACTGCTTTTCGATCGAGCCGCCGTTGATGCCGATGCGGATCGGGACGTGATGGAGTTTACAGCAGTCCGCGACCATGCGCACGCGCTCCGCGCTGCCGATGTTGCCCGGGTTGATGCGCAGCTTGTCCACGCCGTTTTCGACCGCCGCGATCGCAAGCCGGTAGTTGAAATGCACGTCGGCGACGAGCGGGATATGGATCCGTGCCTTGATCCCCTTGATCGCTTCCGCCGCGGCTTCGTCGAACACCGCGACGCGGATGATCTCGCAGCCGGCTTTTTCGAGCCGCAGGATCTGTTCGACCGTCGCGTCGACGTCGCGCGTGTCCGTATTGCACATCGACTGCACGGATACAGGCGCGCCGCCGCCGATCTGCACGGGTCCGACCTTTACATAATCTGCCATAGTCCCCTCCGGATCAGTGGAAACACCGAATGATATCGCTGATCGTCAGCGCCAGCATCAGAAGAAGCAGCGCGATCATGCCGATCAGATGCACCATGCCCTCCTTTTCGGGCGGCACGGGCTTTCTGCGGATCATTTCGACGATGATGAACACCAGCCGTCCGCCGTCCAGCGCGGGCAGCGGCAAAAGGTTGATGATGCCGAGGTTCACGGCGATCAGCGCCATAAACCAGATGAACAGCGACCAAGCGTCGGAAGCGGACTCCGTCTCCGCCATCGCGTCGGACACGAAATCGACCGTGCCGACCACGCCGGTCACGTCGCTGCATTTCGCCTGCCCCGTGATCAGCATGCCGAGGGATTCATAGACCAGCTTGCCCATCTCCCACGTTTTCGGGAACGCCGTCAGCGCCGCTTTTCCGACGCTGTATTGCTCCGTAACCTGTCTGACCGACGGATGCAGAAATGTGATCTTAATCCGTTTGTTGCCGGTCGTCTGATCGAGCAGATTCCCGAATATCAGCGTCACGATCTCGCCGCCGCTTGCCTTGGTTTCGATCGTCGTCAGCCGTCCTTCCGCCGTTTCGGTCTGTTCGAGCGACGCGCCGCGCAGCACCGCCACGGTCATGCCCTCCATGGGCGCATTTTTCAGTCCTTGATCCAGCGAATCCGCGTTGACAAGGGTTGTGCCGTCCATGGAGAGGAGAATATCGCCCGTCTGCATGCCCGCTTTTTCCGCCGGACCGTTTTCCTGTACGACGTCGACGATCAGCAGCTGTTCCTCGGTCTGTTCCTTGATCACGTCCGCGCCGACCAGCATCACAAAGCACAGCAGCACGCAGGTCAGGATGTTCATCAAAGGACCCGCAAGCACGACCAAAAAGCGCTTCCATGCGGGCTTCGAGCTGAACAGCCGCGGGTCCGGCTCCTTCGGTCCGTCTTCGGGCTTTTCAACGTCCTCCGCGAACGCTTCCGGATGCTTTTTGTCCTTGTCGTCCTCGTCCTTGCCGTCCTCGCCGAAGAAGCGGCACGAGCCGCCGATCGGCAGCGCGCGGAGGGTGAACTCCGTCTCCTTGCCCTTGATGCCGAAAATCTTCGGTCCGAGCCCCACGGAAAACTCCGTGATCGTAAAGCCCAGCCACTTGCCCATCAGGTAATGACCGAGCTCGTGTGTGATGACGAGCACCGAAAGCCCTAAAATTGCCAGTAAAATGTACCAGATTGTCATATTGTTTTCCTTATTGCTTCCTGTTCAAAAACCGGTCGGCAGCATACCGCGCCGCCCTGTCCGCCGCCGCGATCGCTTCGAGCGAATCCGCCGGGCGGTTTTCGATCGTGTTCAGCGCGTATTCCACGCAGTCCTCGATGTCGGCAAAGCCGATGCGCCCGTCAAAATACAGTTCCGCCGCGCGTTCGTTCGCGCCGTTGAATACCGTCGGCATGATGCCGTCCGCTCTGAGCGCGTCGTACGCCATACGGAGCGCATGAAAGCGTTCCGGATCCGCCGGATAAAACTCCAGCGGATGCGTAAGATCGAGCTTCAGCGGCTCGCACGGGCTTTCCGTCCGAAGGGGATACGTCAGCGCGTACTGGATCGGAAGCCGCATGTCGGGCTTACTCATGTTTGCCATGATCGTGCCGTCGCAATATTCCACCATGCTGTGCACGATCGACTGCGGATGAATCAGCACCGAGATATGCTCCGCATCGAAGTGAAACAGCCGGCTCGCCTCGATGATCTCCAGGCCCTTGTTCATGAGCGTTGCGGAATCGAGCGTGATCTTTCTGCCCATCTTCCATGTCGGATGATTGAGCGCATCGGAAAGCGTCACGTCCTTCAATTCCCCGCGCGTTTTGCGGAAGAACGGACCGCCTGACGCCGTGAGAATCAGCCGTTTCACCTCTTCCCGCCTGCCGTTCTGCAGCGCCTGGAAGATCGCGCTCTGCTCGCTGTCGATCGGCAGAAGCTCCGCGCCGTACGCCGAAAGCGCTGCGTCGACCAAAGCGCCGCCGCAAACGAGGCTTTCCTTGTTTGCGATCGCGATGCGCCTGCCGTGTCGGATCGCCGCAAGCAGCGGTCTTAGAGCCGCATAGCCCGAGATCGCAAGCACGGTGACGTCCGCGTCGGCTTCCGCCGCCATGCGTTCCGCCGCGTCGGGTCCGGAAAAAACGAGCGTGCCCTCGGGAAGCCTTGCGGGATCGAGCGGGACCTCCGCCGCGACAAACTTCGGATGCAGCTCATTCGCCTGCCGATACAGCGTTTCGACGTCGCTTCGGCACGACAGACCGAGCGTTTCAAACCGATCCGGATGCGCGCGGATGACGTCGACCGTCTGCGTGCCGATCGAGCCGGTGCATCCGAGAAGTAATACCGATCGTTTCATCTTATTTCGCCCCGTTCGATTTCAGTCCGCCGAAGCGCCGTTCGCGCCCGGCAAAGTCACGCATCGCCTTGATGAGCTCGTCGCGCGAAAAGTCCGGCCACTTGACGTCGGTAAAGTACAGCTCCGCGTACGCGATCTGCCACAGCAGAAAGTTCGACACGCGCTCGTCGCCGCCGGTGCGTATGAGAAGGTCCACGTCGCCGGAGTCCGCGGTGTACAGATTGCGCGAGATCGCGTCCTCATCCGGATCGTCATCCTGCGCAAACGCCAGCTTCATAGCGCGGACGAGCTCGGCTCTGCCGCCGTAGTTCAGCGCGATATTGAGTTTCAATCCGGGATTCGCCGCGGTCTTCACCTCCGCGGCGCGGACCGTTTCCTGCACCGCGGTCGGAAACCAACTGAGGTCGCCGATGCTTTTGATACGCACGGCGTTTGCGTGCAGCTCTTCGATCTCGCGGTTGAAATACTCGATCAGAAGTCCGCACAGGATGCCGATCTCCTCCTTCGGGCGCTTGCGGTTTTCGGTCGAAAACGCATAGATCGTCAGCGATTCGACGCCGACGTCCGAAGTGAAGCGAATGATGTCCCTGAGAGCATTTACGCCGGCGCGATGTCCCGCGCCGCGCGGCATGCCCTTTGCGGTCGCCCAGCGGCCGTTGCCGTCCATGACGATCGCAATGTGCTTCGGAATGCGGTCCGGATTGAGTCCGAACGCTCTGATCTCCTGATCCGAATACTTCTTCATGCGGTTCTCCTATCGAACAAGCGGGGGCTGTCGCGTCAATCGCAACGCCCCCTGATTTGTGTGTTTTAACAACCCTCCCGTCAGCCTTCGGATGCCACCCTCCCTTGCACAGGGAGGGCAAGTCTCCCGTCAGCCTTCGGATGCCACCCTCCCTTGCACAGGGAAGGCAGGTCTTTTGCCAGTCTTTGACTGCCACCCTTCCTTTAACACTTCGCTTCCACTCCGCGTACGCTTCGTTACGGCGGTAGATCGCGCGCTTCCCGCGCGTACCATGCTCCACTCCGCGTACGCTTCGTTACGGCGGTAGATCGCGCGCTTCCCGCGCGTACCATCCACAGGGAGGGCAAGTCTCAATCAGCCTAATCTCTTGGCTCCCCTGTGCAAGGGGAGCTGTCACCGACAGGTGACTGAGGGGTTGTCGTCATTCCTTCCATTGCTGCTTTAACATGCAGGTCGATCCATTCACATACGCCCCGAAAACTCCTGTTTATCTCGTTATTTGGAATGCGAAGGACCGTACAATTATACTTTTGCAAAAACAACGCGCGCTTTGCATCGTGTATCTGCCCCGCCGATTGATAATGCTGTGACCCGTCCAGTTCAACGACCAGTCTTGCCTTTGCGCAATAGAAATCTGCAATATACTGCCCAAGAACCTTCTGCCGGTAAAACCGGACAGGATACTCCCGCAAGAAGCAATACCACAGACGGCGCTCCTCCTCGGTCATGTTCTTCCGAAGCGCTTTTGCATTTCCGGTCAGTCTTGCATTGTGCTTTCTGGGAATGACTGTGTTCTGCATAACAACCCTCCCGTCAGCCTTCGGCTGCCACCCTCCCTTGCACAGGGAGGGCAAGTCTTTTGCCGATCTTTGGCTGCCACCCTCCCTTGCACATGGAGGGCAAGTCTTTTTCCGATCTTTGGCTGCCACCCTCCCTTGCACAGGGAGGGCAAGTCTTTTGCCAGTCTTCGGCTGCCTTGGCTCCCCTGTGCAAGGGGGCGGAGCTGAACGCCCGCTGTGCGGGATGAAGCGAAGCGGAAGCGCGGATCGAACAAGGAGAAAACCACACAGTGCGTGGTTTTCGACTATGTAAGACCATCGCTGTCACCGTCAGGTGACTGAGGGGTTGTCACCTCCGTCTTGAACGCGGACCAGTAGACGACCGTTTCCGATTCGGTTTCGGTCGTTTTGATGATGCGGCGATCGTTGCCTTTTCCGCCCTTTTTTGAACGTACCTCAACGAGACGGACAGGCTTCCCCGCCGTCTCAAGGCGCTTGACCGCCGTTTCCGGGTCCAGTCCGAGCACGTTCGTCAAACCGACAGGATCTCCTTTTCCTTCGCCGCAAGGATGGCGTCGATGTCCTTGATGAACTCGTCGGTCATCTTCTGTCCCTTCTCCTCAAGGCGCTTCTGATCGTCCTCGGTGATGAGACTGTCCTTCTTCTGCTTTTTGATCTGGTCGTTCAGATCGCGGCGGATGTTGCGGATCGCGACCTTGCTCTCCTCACCCTTTTTGCGGACGGTCTTGACGAGGTCCTTTCTGCGCTCCTCGGTCAGCTCCGGGAACACAAGACGGATGATCTTGCCGTCGTTCGCCGGGTTGATGCCGAGATCGGACTTCTGGATCGCCTTCTCGACCGCAGGGATCATCTTGGTATCCCACAGCGCAATGATCAGCATGCGCGGCTCCGGCGTGGAGATGTTGCCGAGCTGGTTGATGGGCGTCATCGTGCCGTAATAGTCCACGGTGATGCGGTCCAGCACCTGCGCGTTTGCGCGGCCTGCGCGGAGGCTCGAAAGCTCCGCCTTCAGGACGTTCAGTGTCTTTGTCATTCTCTCTTTGATTTCATCGATCAGTTCCATCGGCATATCGGATCCCTCCTTATTGTTTCATTCAAATAGATATTATACTACGGATCTTCCGTCAGTTTCAAGCTTCATTTCCGTCGATGCGCGTTCCGACGGGAATCCCCTTTGCGACCTTGTCGATCTCAGATCGGGCAAACACGAGGATCGGCAGGTTGTTGTCGCGGCACATGGTGATCGTGCTCATGTCGATCGCCTTCAGGTTGTCGCGGATGACCTTGTCATAGGTCAGATGGTCGTAGCGGATCGCGTTCGGATCGACCTTCGGGTCCGCGCTGTACACTGCGTCGACGTTCTTTGCCATCAAAAGCGTGTCCGCGCCGATCTCCAGCGCGCGCAGCGTAGACGCCGTGTCCGTCGAGAAGTACGGGCAGCCCGTTCCGCAGGCAAACAGCACGACCTTGCCCTCGGAAAGCGCCGCTCTTGCGCCGCGGGCGGTGTACTCATCGATGAAGCGCGTCATGGCGATCGCGCTCATGGCAAGCGTCGGCATACCCTGCCGCTCCAGGCAGTCCTGCAGCGCGAGCGTGTTGATCGCGGTACTTAGCATGCCCATGCTGTCCATACGCGAGCGCTCCTGCATGATTGTGTCGCGCCCGCGGACGATGTTCCCGCCGCCGACCACGATGCCGATCTCCAGCCCCGCGTCGTACAAAAGCTTGATCTCCTTTGCGGTCTCCTCGACCTTTTCAAAACATACCGGCTGATTCACGCTCGAAAGCGCTTCGCCGCTGACCTTGATTAAAACACGTTTCATCCCACAATCCTCCATTATGCCATTCAGTATACCATATACTTTGCAAAAAGAAAAGAGGTTGCAAAAAACTCCACATGTTTTTCACAACCCGCGGTTCTCTGCGCCGGATCCGATTTACAAACGGGCGATCCTGTTATATACTGGTATCGGAACAACACGATCCACCGTATCGGAGAACCCTATGACGCAAAAACGTATTGCTCTCATTTTGGCGGGGATCCTCCTGCTCTGCGCGGCGCTGCCTGCTTACGCAGCGGAAACGCCGACGGAAGGCACGATCCCGGCGCATTATCTCAGTCAATGCCCGGAGCAGGGAACGATCACATCCCACCTCTATAAAGCGGAAGAAGAACTGAAGGTCTGGACGCCCTTCGGGTACAGCGAACACGGTCTTTACGAGATCGTCCTGCTGATGCACGGCGATTACGGCTCGCTGAACTCGTGGCTGACGCGGCAGTATCAGCTGTTCGACTGCACCGTGGAGGGCAGATATGTATACGACTGGCTGACGTACGAAAAGCGCACCGCGCCGTTCATCGTCGTTACGCTGAACAACAAGCCGTACGACCCGGAGACGATGGTGCAGGATATCACGGATGCACTGCTGTTCGTTGCAGACCGTTACAGCGTCTATCCGAAGGGCACGATCGCCTCCCTGATCGAAAATCGGGATCATATCACGGTCGGCGGCTTGTCCAGAGGCTCCATGATGTCGCATTGGTTCCTTTCGATCACGCCGGAATATGCGGGAAACTATATCTGCATGTCCGCCGCCGGTCCCTATACCGAAATCCCGGAGGTCCTCGAACGGAAGCACGTCCGGATCAGAAAGCTGTTTTCGGCGGTCGGCACCTTGGACGAGGAGTTCTATGAGATGACGAAGGCGTCGTATGCGCTGCTCAGCCCGTACGCAGACGAAGCCGTCTATCTGGAATATCCGTACGGTCACAACTGGTACGTCTGGATCCCGGGCGTCTGTGAAGCGCTGCAGTTCGTGCTTCCGCCGTACACGACCGAATACGAGATCGGCTGCGCGCTGCGTTTCCGTCTTCAGAACAAAACGGTTCCGCTCCCCTCCCTGCTCGGCAGAAGGATCCGGAACCGCTGAATCCTCCGTTATTCCTTTCGCAGCAGCTTCCGCCCGCACAGCCCCGCGCCGATCAGCAGCAACGCGATCACGAGCACGAACGCAAGCTCACGCGCCGGCGCGATCGTCGTCGCCGGAAAAAGAAAAGAGGTTGCAAAAAACTCCACAGAGTTTTCACAATCTCGATCCTTATCGTCGAGCTCCCCTTGTCAGGGGAGCTGGCGCCGCAGGCGACTGAGGGGTAGTTTATGCAATACTACCCTCCTGTCTCGCTTGGCGAGCCACCCTCCCTGACAAGGGAGGGTCGATCTTCACTCTTTCCGCAGCAGCTTCCGCCCGCATAGCCCCGCGCCGATCAGAAGCAGCGCGATCACGAGCACGAACGCAAGCTCCCGCGCCGGCGCGATCGTCGTCGCCGGGAACCCCGCAAAGAGGAACGCGAGGACGCCGCTTCCCGCGATCAGAAGCAGCACGCCGAACACGCGGCTTGCCTTCTGCTTTTTCAGAAGCCGCAGCACAAACCACACGACGGCAAGCACGACCGTTCCGACAAGCGCCATCAGAAAGTAATAGTTCATCACGAGCCGCGGCAATGCAAAGCCCGCCTCGGGCGTGTAGCCGTCGCGCTGATAGAGCACTTCATGTTCCGTATTGTCAAACGGTTCGAAATATACCACGTCGATGTCGTAAAGCGGGATTTGCGCAACGATCCCTTCCTTGCCGCGCTCGAACCACTGTCTCCAGAGCGTCGTGTATGCCGTCACAAACCGCTGCCCATCGACGCCTTCAATGCTGATCCCGTCAACGGAAGGATCTGCTGTCAGCACCAATTTGCCGAGCAGCTTTTCCCCGTCCGTTTCCAGTTGAAAACTCCCATCCGGACCGTGAACGGTAAGATCCCGAAGCGAAATCCTCTCCCCGTCTTCGGTGATAAAGTAAGCTTCTCCTGTTTCCGGATCAACGCTGATATTTTTCAGGTAGATATCTCCGCCCTGCATCTCAAATTGAATCCCGCCGTCGACCGCAACCGATTCGAACGCAGCATCCGCGGAATTTACGGGGATCGCCTTTTTCAGCCGTGCGAACACGCTGACCAGCAGCGCGGCGACCAGGCATGCGATCAGTCCCGCGATCAGCCATCCGCGTTTTTTCACCGCCTTGCGGACGGTCTTCAAGGGCGCGGCGGGCTCCGCCTCCACCGGCGCTTTCATGGCGTCCAGCGCGGCTTTGCAGTCTGCGCACCGTTCGATATGTTCTTTGACAAAGGCGGTCGATTCCTCGCTCGCCATATCCTCCGCAACAAGCGGCAAAAGATCCTTTACGATCCCGCAGTCTTTCATGGTTTTTCCTCCAGTTCGGCTTTGATTTTCGCTTTCGCGCGGTGGAAGGTGACGCACGCCCAGTTCGCGGTTTTTCCGAACAGCTTTCCGATGTTCTCGAAGGGCATTTCGCCGTACACGCGCAGCAGAAATACCTCCTTGTACGGCTCGTCGAGGCGGTGCACCGCCTCGCTGACCCGTTCCGCTTCGTCGGTCCGGACCGCAACCGTCTCCGGCGAAGGCTCGGCGCTTTCGAGCGTGTCCGAAAGCGGTTCCGGTTTATGCTTTCGCTGTTCGGAAAGATACCGATTCTTGGCGATCTGACAGAGCCAGACGCGCAGCTCGCACTCGCCGCGGTAGCTGCTTAACGCCTGCAGTGCCTTCAAAAAGGTCTCGGCGGTCAGCTCCTCGGCTTCATCGGCGTTTCCGCAAAGCTTCAGGCAATAGCGGTAAACGTCCGTGAAATATGCGCGATAAATCTGCTCAAATGTCTCCATCGGTTTCATCTTCCCTTTATAGGACGCAGAAGGTCAAAGAATCTTACATGGATCTTTGAAAAAATACTTTTCTCCCCCTCCGTCTCGGCAAAGCCTCGACGGAACCACTCCGCTGACGCTTCGTTACACAGGAGCCGTCGCGCGACGACGCACTGCGTTGTCTACCGCGTCGCCATCTCTCCCCCGTCAGGTGGAGGTCGATGCACACAAGTCTGAGCTCCCCTTGTGAGGGGAGCTGTCAGCTTTAGCTGACTGAAGGGTAGTAAAAAAGGACACCGCGTCAAAGCGGTGCCGTAACACATTATTCCTCCGTTTCCAAAAGCGCCTGCGCGAAGTCGTCCGCGTCGAAGCGCTTGAGATCGTCGATGCCCTCGCCCACGCCGATGAAGCGGATCGGGACCTTGAGCATGTCGGATATCTGCACGGTCACGCCGCCCTTTGCGGTGCCGTCGAGCTTGGTCAGGATCACGCCGGTGAGCTCACAGACCTCCAGGAACGCCTCCGCCTGCGCGACAGCGTTCTGCCCAGTCGTCGCGTCGAGCACCAAAAGTACCTCGCACGGGGTATCCGGCAGCTCGCGTGCGATGACGCGGCGGATCTTATTGAGCTCGTTCATCAGGTTCTTCTTGTTGTGGAGCCGTCCCGCGGTATCGACGAGCAGCAGATCGCAGCCCTTTGCGCGGTACGAAGCGATCGCATCGAACACGACCGCCGCCGGGTCCGCGCCTTCCTGGTGGCGCACCATCGGCACGCCCGCGCGGTTCGCCCACTCGCCGAGCTGCTCCGCCGCCGCCGCGCGGAAGGTGTCTGCCGCGGCGATCATGGGCTTCCGCCCGGCTGATGCGTACTCGTTTGCGATCTTGCCGATCGTGGTCGTTTTGCCGACGCCGTTGACGCCGACGATCAAAAGGACTGCGGGACCTTCATCCGCCAGAAAGGGCTTCGTTGTCCGCACCGCATCCGAGATCAGCCGTTCGAGCGCTTTCTTTGCGTCCGCGCGGTCGGTGATCTTTTCCGCCTTGACCTTATCGCGCAGCCCGTCCAAAAGCCGTTCCGCGGTCTCCATGCCCATGTCGGCAAGAATCATGGCTTCCTCGAGCTCCTCATAGAAGTCGTCGTTGATGCCGTCCTTGTTGAACAGGGTCGAAAACCAGTTGCTCGTTTTGTGCATGCCTTCCTTCAAACGGGAAAGCCAGCTTTTTTTCTTTTCCTTTTGCTCCATTATGCCGTTTCTCCGAATCTTGCCGAGACGATGCTCGAGATGCCTTTTTCTTCCATTGCGACGCCGTAGAGCGTGTCGCAAACCTCCATGCTGCCCTTGCGGTGCGTGATGATGATGAACTGCGTCCCTTCGGAATACGCCTTGAGATAGTTTGCAAACTTCGTCACATTCGCTTCATCCAGCGAGGTCTCGATCTCGTCGAGCACGCAGAACGCCGGCGCCTTTAATTTCAGCATTGCAAACAGCAGCGCGATCGCCGTGAGCGCGCGTTCGCCGCCCGAAAGCAGCGACAGAAGCTGCAGTTTCTTTCCCGGTGGCTGCGCAATGATGTCGATGTCGCAGTTTAAGACGTCGTTCTTGTCCGAAAGCCGCAGCTCCGCGTGACCGCCGCCGAACAGCTCGACGAACGTGTCCGCAAAGTTCTGCTGGATCTTCTGAAACTCAACGACGAACGTCTGCTCCATCGTTTTGGTCAGCTGCCCGATCAGCGTATAGAGGTCGTTCTTTGCCTTTTCGAGATCGTTGTACTGCGTCGAAAGCGATTCAAAGCGCTCGGACACCGTGCGGTAATCCTCGATCGCGGAGACGTTGATGTCGCCGAGTCCCTTGATCTCGCCCTTCAATGCGCCGACGCGCTGCTGCGTTGCGCCGACCGCAATGTCGTGCCGAAGCGCCTGCGCGTTCTCATACGTCAGCTCGTAGTCCTCCCAGATCCGGTCCGCGCTCGCTCTGAGCTCCATCTCCATGCGGCTCTGCGCAAGCTCGTTCCTGTGCTTGCGTTCGCCGAGCGTGCGGTATGCGTCCGCAAGCCCGTCGCGCTCACGCCGGTACTGGCTCAGCAGCTCATTGATGCGCGTGCGTTCCGCTTCAAGCTTGCTCTGCTCCTCCTTGGCAAGGCGAAGCGCTTCCTGCTCGCCCGAAATGCTCTTTTCCATTTCGGACAGGCGCGCGTTCGCCGCTTCGACCGACGCCGAAAGCGTCTTGATCTCCGCCTCAAACGACTGCACGCGCTGTTCGGTAAGCGCAAGATCGCGATTGAGACGCTGATGCTCCGCATGCCTTGCGTCCGCTTCCTTTTCCAGCGCGGTAAGCCTGATGCGGCTTTCGGTCAGCGCATTCATGCGCAGCTCGCGCGCGTTCTTCGCTTCGGCGATCGAAAGCTGTTCCTTGCGGATGTCCTCGGTAGAAAGCAGATTTCTCTGCCGGATATCGTCCTCCACAGACGCCGCGGAAGCTCTGCGCTTTTCGATATCGGCGATGCTCTCGTTGACGTCGCCGCGCTCGTCGATCAATTCCTGCACGGCTTCTTCGGCTTCCCGAAGATCGCGTTCGATGATCTCGCTCTGCTCCCGAAGGCGGACAAGCTCCAGCTCGTCCTCGTGCGATGCGCCGAGGAAACCGTCGATCTGGGCGTCCTTCAAAAGCATCTGTTTTTTCTGCGCTTCGATCTGTTTTTGCTTCTCGGCAACCGCCTTCTCTGCGGTTTTGATCTGCTTTTTGATCTCCTCGACCTCGCGTTCGCGTCCCAGAAGTGAAAAGCCGGATTTCTTCAGACTGCCGCCCGTCATCGTGCCGCCGGTGGACAGGAAATCGCCCAGGAGCGTTGCGATGTGGAACGCGCCTTTGGACTTTTTCTTGAGCGCGATCGCGTCGTCGAGCGTTTCGGCGACGACCGTGCGTCCCAAAAGATACTCCGCGACCACGGAACAGCGTTTGTCGCAGGTGATGAGCTCGCTTGCCAGCCCCACAACGCCCGGTTCCGAGAGCAGCGCGCGCTCCTTTTCGGAAAGCGGGTTCGGCAGCAGCATCGTCGTCGGCAGCAGCGTGACCCTGCCGAGATCGTTCCGCCGCGCGTATTCGATGACCGTTTTCGCGTCCTCGGCGCTCGTTGTGACGATGTTCTGCAGCGATCCGCCGAGCGCCATGCCGATCGCCGTCTCGACCTTTTTCGGTACCTTCAAAAGCTCTGCGACCGGTCCGATGATGCAGCCTTTCAGCGCGGGATCCTTTTCTGCGGCGGAAAGCACCGCGCGTACGCTGTTCTGATAGCCCTCGTGCGAGCGTACCATTTCGGAAAGCACGCGCTCGCGCGAAGAGAGCGCGCCGACGTTCTGCTCGGCGATTTTCAACTCCGCCTGCAGCGCCAAAAAGTCCGATTCCATTTCGAGCCGTTCGCGCTGCGCTTCCTTGCGCGCCGCGATGTGCTCATTCATCTTCGCCGCCTGCGTTCCGACCGCTTTCTTTGCGGTCTCCGCCTCAGCCTTCAGCGCGTCGACCTTTGCCTTTGCTTCGGCGTCCTCGCCGTCCAGCGCCGTGAGACGGTCCCTGAGCGCCGCTGCCATCGTGTCGAAGCGGCTCAGATCGCTCTTTGCGTCGGCGAGCCGGTTCATCGCTTCCATGACCGCCGCCTTCTGCTCCTCGACCGCCTTCTCACGGCCTAAAATGGCATCGTCCATGCTTTGAAGCGCTTCGGTCTCCGCCGTGATCTTTTCGGTCAGCGCCGCAAGCTCCTCGACGTTCGTGCCGTCTTGCTCGTTCTGCGCGATCTGCGCCTTTAATTCCGCACACGCGCGCAGCGCACCGTCGCGCTCGCCGCCGACACGCCCGATTTCCTTCTTGGCGTGCTCGCGCCGCTCGATCAAAAGATTGCTCTCGCCGACGTGCGATTCCACGCCGGACAGCATTTCGATGACCTTGTTCTGCTGTGCGCCCGCGCGTTCGTCGATCACACGCAGCTGCGATTCCAGCTCCAGCGACTGGTCGCCGAGCGTACGGCTCTTTTCCTCATTCAGCGCGATGTCCTGATCGAGCGCCGCGGTCTGCTCCGCAAGCGTCCTCATGCGCTCCTTCATGCGGTCGCTGTTATAGAGGAACAGGTTGACTTCGAGGTCTTTTAGCTCCTCGCGAAGCTTCAGATACACCCGCGCCGTCGCGCTCTGCTCCTTCAGCGGCTCCAGCCGCTCGCCGAGCTCCTTCAATGTGTCCGCAATGCGCTCCATATTGCGCTCAGTGTTCTCAAGCTTGCGTTCGGCTTCCTCCTTGCGGACGCGGTAGCGCATCACGCCCGCCGCTTCTTCGAGCGCCGTTCTGCGGTCGCCCGATTTGTTTGAAAGGATCTCGTCGACGCGTCCCTGCGAAATGATCGAGTATCCGTCCTTGCCGATGCCCGTATCGCGGAACAGCTCGGAGATGTCCTTTAGGCGGCAGTTGCGCCCGTTCAGTACATATTCGCTCTCGCCCGATCGGAACATGCGCCGCGTCACCGCGACCTCATCGTACTCGATCGGCAGCAGATGATCGGCGTTGTCGAACGTCAGCGTGACCTCGCACATCGACTGCGGCTTACGCTTCTGCGTGCCGTTGAAGATGACGTCCTCCATTTTCGAGCCGCGCAAAGCACGCGCGCTTTGCTCGCCGAGCACCCAGCGCACCGCGTCGGAGATATTGCTCTTGCCGCTGCCGTTCGGTCCGATGACCGCCGTGATCCCCGAGCCGAATTGCAGCTCGGTCTTTTTCGCAAACGACTTGAAGCCGGATATTTCCAATCTGACAAGTCTCATTTTGTTTCCAATCTGTTCAGCGCGTCCTCGGCGGCAGCCTGTCCCGCGCTCTGTTTTGAATGTCCCGTGCCCTCGCCGAGCACCTCGCCGTCCAGCACCGCCTGCATCGTAAACGTCTTGGCGTGATCGGGTCCCGATTCGCCGACCATCCGATAGGTCACCTGTTTTCCGTGCGTCTTCGCGTGGATCAGCTCCTGCAGCCGCGTCTTGTGATCCTTTTCAAACACCGGTGCGGAAAGATCGAGCAGCGGCAGCACAAACCGGTGGATAAACGTTCTTGCCGGCGTAAAGCCGCCGTCCAGATAGATCGCCGCGATCACCGCCTCGAACGCGTCGGACAGGATCGAGGGCTTCTGCCTGCCGCCGCTCGCGTCCTCGCCGCGTCCCAAAAGCAGGTATTCGCCGAGCCCGACGCCCTTTGCGGCGCGAAACAGCGCGTCCTCGCAGACGATCGACGCGCGGCTTTTGGTGAGCTGTCCCTCCTGCATGTTCGGAAAGCGGGAAAAAAGCTCCTCGGACACGCAAAGCTCCAGCACCGCGTCGCCCAAAAACTCCATGCGCTCGTTGTCGCCGCCGATCCCCGGCACATACGACGAATGCATCAGGGCGCGCTTCAAAAACTCGGGCTTTATAAACGTGTACCCGATCCGGTTCTGTAATTCAGTAAGGTGTTCTTTCGTCAGCATACGATTCTATTTACCAAAAAACCCGCACTGATCTCGTGCGGGTTCGGTTCGACTTGCCTGTTTCCGCTTATTTCTGCAGATAACGAAGAATATCGCCGACGGTCTGCACTTTGGGCAGTTCTTCATCGGGGATCTCGGTGTCGAATTCCTGTTCCAGATCCATGACGAGTTCGACTACGTCCAGAGAATCCGCATGCAGATCCTCCACAAGATGGCTCTCCATCGTGATGGTCTTGGGGTCGATATCCAGCTGTTTGCCGATGATCTCGCAGATTTTTTCGAATTCCATGATTACTCCCTTCCGTCCCGAAGGACGATTCGATCACTTGATTATTTTACCGCAAAACATTTGCGTTTGTCAATCCTCAATGTTCAGCGTCTCCGCGAACGCGCCGATCTTTTCCGTCACGCCGCCGCGCACGAGCCGCGTTGCCTGCAGAAGGCACACCTTGACCGACTTCGCGTCCGAGCTGCCGTGCCCCTTGATGATGCCGCCGTTGATGCCCAAGAGAGGCGCGCCGCCGTATTCGGTGTAGTCCAGCTTCTTTTTGAGCGTCGAAAACGCCGGTTTGCCGATCAGCCCCGCAAGCTTGCCGCGCGTCGATTCCATCAGCGATTTTTTCAGCATCGTCGCGATCCACTTTGCCACGCCCTCGGTCGTTTTCAGCATCACGTTGCCGTCGAAGCCGTCGCAGACCAGCACGTCGACCGCGCCGCTCGTAAGATCCCGCGCCTCGACGTTGCCGATAAAGTTCAGCCCCTCGACCGCCATGAGACGCTGATGCGCTTCCTTGACGAGCGCGTTGCCCTTCTCCTCCTCGGTGCCGTTGCAAAGCAGCCCGACCCGCGGATTCTTCACGCCCTCGACCGATTCGAGATACGCCGCGCCCATCAGCGCAAACTGCACGAGATATCCCGGCTTGCAGTCCGTGTTTGCGCCGCAGTCGATGATCTCGGTCACCGTGCCCGCCGTCGTCGGGATCAGCGTCGCAAGCGCGGGACGCTTGATGCCCTTATGCCGACGCACGATCAGCGTCGCGCCGGTCAGCACCGCGCCGGTAGAGCCTGCCGAGAAGAAGCAGTCTGCTTCGTGATCGCGCACGGCTTCGAGCGCCTTGACAAGGCTCGAATCCTTCTTCTTGCGGATCGCCTCGGTCGGATGCTCGCCCATTTCGATCGTCTCGGTCGTACAGACGGTCTCGATCCGGTTCGCAATTTCCGGATGCGCCGCCGTAAATTCCTTCAAAACATCTTCATTGCCGAACAGCCGGAGGTTCACGCCCTCCGCTTCCTTTTCCTTCAAAAATGCCAGAACGCCGTCCAGCACCGCCTGCGGCGCGTTGTCGCCGCCCATCACGTCAACTGCAAGCTTCATAATTCCCCTCGCTCCGTAAAATCTACGATCCATCCGATCGCTTGAACCGTTTTATTATACCCCATAATCCGCCGGGATGCAAGAAAAATCGGGACGCCGAAACGTCCCGAATACATTGCGGCTTCGCCGCATCAAAGCGTATGGATCAGCCCGACGACAAACCGCAGGATCATCGCCGCGTCGGCAGCCGTGATCTTTCCGTCGCCGTTGACGTCCGCAAGCTGCAGCGCCGTGTCCGCAAGCGTTTCGAGCCCGATCACATGCCGCAGGATCAGCGCCGCATCGGCAGAGGTAACGGAGCCGTCCATGTTGGAGTCGCCCCTCAGAAGATACGGCTGCACGTCGTACTGCTGCGCGAAGGTGATATAGTCGGCGCTCCAGATCAAAACGCCGTCACCCCGTTCCGGCTCGAAGCTTTCCCATTCCGCCGCATATTTCAGGCTGTATCTCAGATGCCAGATCACGCCCGGCGAAAGATCATATTGAAGCTCGCCGAGGCTTTGCCCGTCGCCGTTCCACATCACGGGACATTCGTATGCGGGATTCTCGTCCGGGTGCATCACGGGCGGCGGTCCGAGGAAAATGACCGTCGGCGTCGGACCGTAGGGATGGGAAGAACTGACGGCGGGATCCTCATAAAGCTCCCCGGTAAACCCTTCCGGATCCGTCCGGTACGTGCCGAACGTCTCCTTCCAAAAGAGATACCGCAGGCTCTCCGGCAGCGTGATCGTATCGAGCGAATCGCATTGGAAGAAGCTGTACGCGCCGACGGATTCGACGCCCTCCGGCAGCACGACGGTTTCGAGCGCACGAAGCCCGTAGCACGCGCCGTAAATCTCTTTTACGTCCGGTCCGAACACGACCGTCTTCAGATCGGGATTCGTCATGTTCGCACTGTCGTCCGTGTCGTTTGCGATCCGCCGGAATTCATGCGTGAACCCTAACGTGCAGCAAACGGATTTGATCCCCGCAGGGATCGTGAGCTCCGTCCTGCCCGTGCCGTTATAGCGAATCAGCACACCGTCGCCGACGACTACGACCTCGTCCGTCTGCCGTTCGATCCACGGCGTTCCCGCAAAGGCATTCAGCCCGATGCGCTTGACGGAATGCGGGATCGTGACCTCTGTGAGGCTGTCACAGTCCAAAAAAGCCGTAAACCCGATCTGCTCGACGCCGTTTTCAAGATGCACGGAACGGAGCGAATCGCAGTCTGCGAACCCCGAAACCGTCCTGACCGTTCCCGGGATCGTCAGCTCTTCGATCGGCAGGCCGTTGAACGCCCAGTCTTCGATCACGCGGACCGAGCCGAGGTCGATTTCACGCAGGTTTTTGAGCACGTAAAGATCGCTTCCCGCCACGTCGAACCCGACGAGCTTCAGCGATTCGATCCCGTCCGCGACCTCCTCCCACGTCTTTCCGACGCGTTCGCCGATGTCGCGCAGGATCAGCCAGACGTCGCGCGTATCGTTTTGCAGATCCGGATCGCAGTACAGATGCGTCAGCGTGAGCGCTTTGCCGTCGGCGCTGATCTCCCAGCCGATGCGGATCCGCGCGCGGTCAGGTTCGTCCGCGTCCCAATCCACGTATTCGCCCGAAAGCCCGTCCGCCGC
>JAEEGH010001956.1_pt1 | contig 57513 bp, 45 predicted proteins | sample 9134181 | NCBI WGS metagenome assembly JAEEGH01 (sample SAMN16246544, study PRJNA631951) | gut metagenome | biome: gut microbiome; feature: rumen; material: DP-attached | host: Bos | place: Iran: Karaj | collected 2018-10
AGGTGGGCCTGGTCGCACATGGCCTTGACAATCTTCGGGTGGCAGTGGCCCTGGTTGACAGCGCTGTAGGCCGAGAGGAAGTCGAAATACTTCTTTCCCTCGCAGTCCCACACGAAAGCGCCCTCTCCCTTGGCGAGAACGACGGGCAGCGGATGATAGTTATGGGCGCCATATTTGGCTTCCATTTCCATGAATTGTTCTGATTTTGTCATAGTTGTAATGTATTTGTTGTATATAAATTTGTATCGTTATCGGAGTGCAAATATACACATTATTTTTGAATGAGCACAAATTATTTTTGAACTACTTATCACAACGGCACTTCAAACCAATGCCGAGCATAGGCGTGCAAACGTTCATAAAAAAATGTGTCATTTGACAAAAAGAGATGAGCATCTCGCAAGAACGAGACGCTCATCTACTAAAACATGTTGCCCACAACGAATTGCGGCTATCTTATCACCACCACCCTCTTGGCCGGCAGGGCGCCGACTTTGATGAGGTAGGTGCCACTGGCAGGCACATCGAAGCGCAGCGCAGAGTAGTCGTCGCGCATGGTGGCCAACATGCGACCCGACACATCGTAAAGTGTCACCCGGTTGTCCCCGGCCCCTTCGACCACTATCTGTCCTTGGCTCGAATAGACCTTGGCGTTCAGCGCCTCCACGTCGCCGATACCCTCCTGGGTGATATAGATGGTGTCGTGGACAACGATAGTGTCGTGCATCCAGATGGTATCATACTGTGTCATCCACAGGGTATCTGTCACCGTCAGCGTATCGTATATATAGTTGTCGATGGTGTCATACACCGTATTGACGATGGTGTCAAACTGCGTCACCGTCAGCGTGTCCACCACTATCGTGGTGTCGTGTACGGGATAAGGCACATTGATATAGGTAGTATCATGCACATCGACATACGTGGTATCGTGCACAGGCACAAAGACATTAACATAGGCGGTATCATGCACTATCGTGGTGTCATGTACTGGATAAGGCACATTGATATAGGTAGTATCATGCACATTGACATACGTAGTATCGTGCACAGGATAAGGAACATTGACATAAGTGGTATCATGCACATTGACATATTCTATCTGAGTCACCGTATCGGTGATGATGGTGGTGTCGTGGACTGGATAAGGCACATTGATATAGGTGGTATCGTGCACATTGACATACGTAGTATCGTGCACTATCGTGGTGTCGTGTACGGGATATGGGGCATTGACATAGGTGGTATCATGCACAGGATAGGGCACTTCCACATAGGAAGTATCATGAATAATGGTTGTATCATAAACATGAATATACGTAGTGTCATGTACAAATATTGTATCAAAACTTAATATGCTAAAGAAAGCTGTCAGGATAGTGTCTGATGTAACAACAATGGAACGAGGATTGTGAATCACTCCATCACTCCAGTGACTAAACGCGTATCCTACATTAGGTATGGCTTGGATATGCGCAATTGGCAATTGGCAAGATGGGTACGATAGTATCTCCACATCTCCCATCGTACTATCAACAGAGACTGACCAGAAAGTATGATCAGAGAATTCAATAATATTTGAAAAATTTGTCCAACGTGATTGATATGATGTCAAACTACCACAAGGGACTCTCACTGGAATTGTATTTGGCACATTGTAGAATGAAGTACTATTTCTTGTTGGAGCCACTGTCGATAGTGAGATAATTTCTGATAGGTTGTTGCAATTACAAAATGCATAAGTTCCAATAGATGTTATTGTATTTGGAATAACTACGGATGTCAAACCACTACAACCATAAAATACACCTTGCGATATTATGCCTAATGTGTTGGGAATTGTCAATTGCCCAATCAATCCACTACAATTCCTAAAAGCGAAAGAGCCAATAGATGCAATAGAATCAGGAAGAATGATGGATACAAGGCTACTACAACCCTCGAAAGCACGTATTCCGATGTTAGTAATAGAATTTGGCATTGTAGCGGAAACAAGGCTGTTACAACCGAAAAATGCACGGTCGCCAATGGAAACAACAGAATTGGGAATATTAATAGACATAAGACCAAAACAGTTATAAAAGGTCTCCCGGTGAATATTGGTTAATGAATCGGGTAAAATGACTGTTGTTAAGTTACTGCATTGAGAGAATGCACAACTACCAATGTAAATCACAGAATTAGGAATGCTGACTGAAATTAGTCCGCCACATCCCGAAAAAGCATTGCTATCGATAGAAGTTAGGTGATTTGGGAAAGAAACTGATGTTAGACCATTGCAACCAACGAAAGCATACGCAGGAATTGTCGTTACGCTGTCTCCAATTATTAATTCTGTCATAGAGGTGCATTCATAAAATACGTAAGCAGAAGGGCCTCCCATTTTAGTGCAATTAACAGCATTAAAATTGACGGAAACGATACTACTGCAATTACGAAATGCGAAAGAACCTATTGAGGAAACAGATTTACCAATGGTGACGGAAGAAAGTCCTGTACAACCCCAGAAAGCAGCATAATTGATTGTAGTTACGGAATCTGGAATAGTCAAAGATGTTAAACTTGAACAGTTGACAAAAGCAAAGCTATCAACAATAATAAGAGCGTTAGGAAAAACGATGGATGTAAGCCCATTACATCCATAAAATGCATATTTTGGTATTTTGGTCACACTTGCACCTATGTTTAGTGTGTTAAAAGCATTGCACCCATTAAATACATAATTGTTAGATGCCCCCATAGAAGAACAATTTATTGCATTAAAGTTAACAGTAGTTAGATTGCAGCAACCATCGAATGCACGAATGCCAATATTTTTTATTGAATCCGTTATGGTGATAGAACTAATATTATTACAATTTTGGAAGGCATAATCACCGATGGAAACTAACGAATTAGATAAATGGACAACAGACAACCCTCCGCATCCAGAGAAAGCGTAATCTCCAATCTCAGTCACAGAGTCTGGAATTGTGATTGATGATAAGTTGTAGCAATAGGAAAAAGCATAATCACCAATTGTTTTTACAGTGAAAGGAATAGTGATTGTAGTTATCTGATTACAACCTTTAAAAGAATAGTTTGGGATTTTTAACACCCCATTTCCAATGTTTATTGATGTCAAAGCTGTACAACCATTAAATACAGGATATGAATTTTGTCCCATAGTCATACAATTGATTGCATTGAAGTTGACGGTTGACAAATGGTAACAGTTATTGAACGCATTTTCACCAATAAATGTTACTGAGTCGGAAATAGTAATGGAAGTTATGTTACTACAATTTGAGAATGCATATCTACCAATAGATCTTATGGTATTTCCCATGTTGACGGATGTCATTCCATTACAATTATTAAACGCATTGTCACCAATAGATGTAATTGTGTTTGGAATAGTAACAGATGTCATGTCACTACAATTACGGAAGGCATTAATGCCGATGGATGTTACCTGATATGTAGTGTCGCCATGTGTTACAAATGAAGGTATTATAAGGCTCCCTATAGGATAATCTGAATAGTATGGACTTGATTCATTTTGAGAGGTGACTTGCGCAGCTCCATCCACAATATTGTAGTACAGTGTTTGTCCGCTGGGGGCAACTGCGGAAAAATCATAGGCGAATGCTGCTTGTCCGATAAACAGCATGGCTAATAGGAGAAGTAATGATTGTTTTTTCATAAACTTTACCCTATATATGTGTCGGGCACAACACCTGTTCTCCGACCCTCCAACGGAACATTATTTACAACAATAAGAAAAGGCATGAGGTTATGTGCTCATATCCGTCTTTACCAGGTATCGCCAAACACCTTTACGGGAACGGGGTTTATGGAACATATCTCACGCCTGAACGATATGCCATAGATATAGCATACACATCAAGCGAAAACAAAATGCTTCATCCTCCCGTATGAACTTTGGCGAAATTCGGTAAAGGGACAGTATTGCAATGCTTTTCTTGCTTACAGCTTTCAACTCTCGAAAGCAAGTGCAAAAATACGAAGAATTATTCATATGGCAAAATTTTTTGTGGCTTCTTGCGTTATGGTTGTGTGAATAGAAATAATAACATACTTGAAGTAAAGGGGCTCTCGATTGCCTTCGAGGGACACAAGGTGGTGGAGGATCTGAACTTCACGCTGGGACACGGGGAGACGCTGGGCATCGTGGGCGAGAGCGGCAGCGGCAAAAGTGTCAGCACGCTGGCGCTGATGGGGCTGCTGCCGACAAAGGCGTCCATCACGGGCAGCGCCCTGCTGGAGGGCACCGAGCTCCTCGCGCTCGACGAGGAGCAGATGAGGAAGGTGCGCGGCAAACGCATCAGCATGATCTTCCAGGAGCCTATGACGAGTCTGAACCCCGTGCAGAAATGCGGCGAGCAGGTGGTGGAGATGATGCGGGCGCACGGAGAGACGGGAGACGAACGGGAGAAGGTGATAGCACTGTTCAAAGAGGTGCTCCTCCCCCGCCCCGAGAAGATTTTCGACAGCTATCCACACGAGATCAGCGGCGGACAGAAGCAACGCGTGATGATTGCCATGGCGCTCATCAACCACCCCGACATCATCGTGGCCGACGAGCCGACGACGGCCCTCGACGTGACGGTGCAGAAGACCATCCTGGAGCTGCTGAAGCATCTACAGCAGAAATATGGCACAAGCATCATCTTTATCACCCACGACCTGGGGGTGATCAGCCAGATAGCGGACAGGATCATGGTGATGTATCGCGGCAAGGTGGTGGAGCAAGGACTTGCAAAAGACATCCTCCACACCCCTAAAGAGCCTTACACCAAAGGGCTCCTTGCCTGCCGCCCTCCATTGGACAGCCGACCTGAGCGGTTACCGACGGTAGAAGAGTTTTTAAATGAGACAGGAAAAGAGTGTAATAATGAGATTGTGACTCCAGCCTCTCGGGCACACAATCCCACTGTTGCTCAACCTCTCATCACCGTCAAAGATTTGACCGTGGAATACACTCTGAAAAAGAGCATCTTTGGGAAACCGTTGCAGACGCTCAAAGGCGTGGATGGCATCTCGTTCGATATCATGAAGGGAGAGACCCTCGGCCTGGTGGGCGAGAGTGGCTGCGGCAAGAGTACCCTCGGACGAGCATTACTGCGCTTGATAGACCATAGTGCCGGCAATATCAGCTACCGGGGTACTTCATTAGACAAAATGAGCAGTAAGGAGATGCGCGCCCTGCGGCCAAAGTTGCAAATAATATTCCAAGACCCCTATTCAAGTCTCAACCCAAGAATAACCATCGGCGATGCGATAGCCGAACCATTGAAAGTTCATCGGGGGATTCTGAAAAATCAAAGCAATCCGAAAGATGCAGTCCTCGAGCTCATGGAACAGGTGGGGCTGCAAGCAGACTGGTACAACCGCTACCCGCACGAGTTCAGCGGCGGTCAGCGCCAGCGTGTATGCATTGCCCGCGCCTTGATACTTCAGCCGGAGCTGGTGGTGTGCGACGAGAGCGTGTCGGCGCTGGACGTCAGCGTGCAGGCTCAGGTGCTCAACCTCCTCAACGACCTCAAGCGCAAATACCATTACACCTATCTCTTTATCACCCACGACCTTTCGGTGGTAAAATTCCTCTCCGACCGAATCATGGTGATGCAAAAAGGAAAAATCGTCGAGTATGGTACACCCGAAAAGATTTTCCACAACCCACAGACCAACTACACCCAAACTCTCATCGACGCCATCCCACGCATTGACTGACTTTACAAAAAAAGAGACCGCCACGGTATACGGTGGCAGTCTCGGGGATTGTCAAAGTTTATATATGTTGGGTTGTGAATGTTCGCTCTCCTATCGACGTTTTTTACTGGCCTCCTTGGCCTCGACAGTCATAGTGGCGTGGGGCACAATCATCAAGCGCTCCTTGGGAATGAGTTTTCCAGTGGCCTGGCAAATACCGTAAGTGCCATTTTCTATACGAATGAGGGCGGCACGAAGGTCTCGGATAAACTTCTGCTGACGAGCGGCAAGCTTCTGGTTTTCCTCTTTCAACAGCACATTGCTGCCCTCTTCGAGAGTCTTAAAGGTGGGAGCGGTGTCCGTCACATCGTTTTCGCTGCCAGCTACAGCTTGCTGAAGCATCTCCAAATCTTTTTCAGCCTTGGCTATCTTCTCCAATATCAACGACTTAAATTCCTGCAATTCCTCGGGGGAATAGCGGTTCTTCTCTTGGTGTTTAGTCTTTGCTTCCATCGTTCTAACTTATTTTTCAACGGCAAAAATAGATATTTTTTTACACATGGCACGAAAAACATTTCAACACTACATGTTTATATCCCCGAGATACAAATCAATCAACCCCTTAGGAGCAGATATGTAAAGTTTTTTTTGCTCGCGATCTACTTTTTTTATCACTTCATCGATGACAGGAATGAGCACTTCGACACCATTTTTCATCACCTGAAAGATGGGTTGTGCGGGATACTCGATGACTTGTTCGAGAGTGCCGATATCACCTTTTTCATCGTCTATCACATTGAATCCCACCACTTCATGGAAATAGAACTTATTTCCCTCAAGTTTGGGCAAAAGGTCGAGCGGCAGGTAAAGCTCATGGCCCACAAGCGCCTGAGCCTGTTCAGTGCCAATTTCCTCGAAAGTCACAATTGCCTTATTGCCGTTGAGTTGGTCTATATGGAAGAAATAGGGAACCAGCTTGCCTTTGACCTCAACGAAAGCGGAGTCGAGTTCCGCATATTCTTCAGGTGAATCGACATCGAGAAACAACACCATCTGTCCTTTCACACCCCAAGGCTTGGTGACACGACCCAGATAGAAACATTGATCAATAGTCATACATTATTATATAATATAGAGACGCAGCATGCTGCGTCTCTACAATTCAAAAAATCAACGGATTTAAGCCTCGGCAGGAGCCTCGGTCTCAGTAGCCTCACCTTCGGCAGCGGCCTCGGCCTCAGCCTTAGCGGCAGCGGCAGCCTCGGCAGCAGCCTGACGCTTGGCGGCGACAGCGGCAGCCTTAGTCTCGTTGGCTTTCTTTTCAGCCTCGAGACGAGCCTTGCGGGTGTTGCGGGCGTTGTTCTCAACGTCGCTCTTCTTGTTGTTGATTTTGGCCTCTTTAGCCTGCAGCCACTCGTTGAAACGCACATCGGCAGTTTCCTGGCTGATAGCACCCTTCTCGACACCAATCTGGAGGTGGCGACGGAGCAGGACACCCTTATAGCTGAGGATGCGACGGACAGTGTCGCTGGGCTGGGCACCATTCTTCACCCACTCGACTGCACGGTCGAAGTTGAGGTCGATGGTGGCGGGGTTGGTCAACGGATTGTAAGTGCCAAGCTTCTCGATAAATTTTCCATCTCGAGGTGCACGACCATCCGCAACAACGATGTGGTAGAAAGGCTGATTCTTTTTACCATGACGCTGAAGTCTAATTCTTGCTGGCATAATTGTTTGTTTTTTAAATGTTTATTAATACTTGTTATAAAATTAACAGACTGCAAAGATACGAACATTTTTCGAATTGACAAATTTTTTTTCATACTCTTTCCCTAATTACCAGTATGGATGCCGCCGGATTTGAAAAAAATTCCAACCATAGTTTTTTTCTTCTTCTGAAAAAAAAAAGTATCTTTGCAATCCGAAAGATGAACCGAATATTGCGACATATTGCGCCTTTTGTGCTGTTGGCCAGCTACTTGCCAATGGCAGCACTATCTTCGTTTCATGTGCATCATGAGACTATTGATGCCCCTGACGACTGTCTGCAATGTGTTGGGCACATCGAAACGGCTCATCATCACGACCACGACTGTCTGTTTTGCACCTTCCTCAGTCTGAACTATCTTATATCAGACCAGGGACAGCCAGCCGCCATCCTCTCCGTAACGGAACAAATCTCCACGCCGGCACCGACCAGAGTGCTGCAGTTCCACTATGGAGTGTCCCAATTGAGAGCACCACCGACGGTGTAGCTTTTCCCTTCTCTTATTTTTTAGTCATTCTGAAAAATTAGAATGATTGAATGACTATAGTATTTGTCATATAACAGTAAAAGAAATGAAAAAGATACTAATCTCAATTATATTTTTATTGCCGTTAGTGGCTTCGGCGCAGAGCCATCACGACACGGTACGTCTGCGCCAGGTGGTGGTGACAGCCACACAACATGCCACCACACGCAGTGAGGCTCCTACCGCCGTGGGCATTATCGACGGTGGTCAGATGGAAAACGTGAATGCCGTCAATCTCGGCCAAGCCCTCAACTTCAGCACCGGCCTTCGGGTGGAAAACACCTGTCAGAACTGCGGTGCCAACGAGGTGCGCATCAACGGTCTCGGACAGGCATACTCGCAAATACTCATTGACAGCCGTCCTGTAAACAATGCACTGGCAGGTGTCTACCTGCTCGACCAGCTGCCCACAGCCCTGATCGACCGTGTGGAGGTGCTGCGCGGTGGTGGCTCGGCGCTCTACGGCAGCAACGCCATCGCCGGTGTCATCAACGTCATCACCCGTGAGCCACACTCAAACGCCGCCAGCGTGGGCAACACCACAAGCCTCATCGGCGGCCGAAGCTGGGATTTCAGCAACTCGTTCAACGCCTCGGTGGTCACCGACGACCGCCGTGCCGGCATTGCCGTTTTCGGCCACAACCGTCACCGCGACCCCTACGACCACAACGACGACGGCTACTCGGAGACAGGATTGCTCAAAGCTCGCATGGTGGGATTCCGCGGCTACCTGCGCGCCACCGAATTCTCGAAACTCAACCTCGAATACCACAACATCCACGACTTCCGCCGCGGTGGCGACCACTTCGACCTGCCGTCGCCCATGGCCCACATCAGCGAAGGCGGAGAACACGACATCCATAGCGCCAATCTAAAGTGGGACTGGCTACCTGCCAGCGGTCTGCGCCATGCTTCATTGTTCGCCTCGTTGCAACATGTCGACCGCCAAAGTTACTACGGCGAACGAGACGACAGCGAGCCTTTCGGCACCGCCTACGGTTACACACAAGACCTCACCTTCAACTATGGCGCCCTCTATAGCCGCCATCTCGACACCCTCTGGTTCATGCCTGCCGAACTAACCGCCGGCATTGAGCACACCCTCGACCGCCTGCAAGACCACACCTATGGCAGTCCCGACACCCTGCGCCAAAACATCGGTATCCTGAGTGCCTACTTGCAGAACGAATGGAAAAGCCTCTATTGGAGTATCCTTGTCGGTGGCCGCTTAGACAAGCACACAATGATTGACGCCCCGGTCGTCAGCCCACGTCTCAACCTGCGCTACTCGCCTACCGACCACCTCGCATTCCGCGCCGGATATGCTTCGGGCTTCCGTGCCCCGCAGGTCTACGACGAAGACCTCCATGTGGGTGCCGTAAATGGCGAACTGTACAAAATCACCAACGCTCCCGACCTGCGCATGGAGCGTTCTCATTCCTTCACCGGCTCTGCCGACCTGTGCTTCCACCTCGGCAGCCTCGAGGCCGACCTGCTGGTGGAAGGTTTCTATACCCGCATCAGTGACGCCTTTGTAAACGAACTGCTCTTCGACGACACCACAAGCGGATACCTGCACTACGAGCGGCGCAATGCCGACGGCGCCGAAGTGATGGGTGTCAATGTCGAGATGACCCTCTCTCCCATCGAGGCCATGCGCATCCAACTTGGCGGCACCTGGCAACGCAGCCGCTATACCGGTCAGGGAAAAGAATGGGACGAAGGACAGTATGAGCGACGCATGGAGCGCACCCCCGACCTCTACGCCTACCTCACCGGCATCTATACCCCCTTGAAGCGCCTGCAACTCACCGCCACGGGCATCTTCACGGGTCCCATGTTAGTCTATCACAACGTCTCAACAGCCATCGGCAGCGAGGTGCAAAAAGTGACCACCGACCCCTTCCTCGACCTCTCGCTCAAGGTCGCCTACAGCATCCCCTTCGGCGAAAGCTCGCAACTGGAACTTAGCGTAGGCATCCGGAACCTCTTCGACAGTTACCAGCGCGACCTCGACAGCGGCCCCGAACGCGATGCCGCCTACATCTACGGCCCTTCCCTGCCCCGCACCATTATTGCAGGCGCCAAACTGACCATTTGAACAAATCATTACATATGGGGATTGTGCAGATTATATAATTTATGTACCTTTGCATCATTAAAAGCACATGAACACATTACATAACACAAACAACAAGTGAACTTTACAGGAATTATCATCGGGATGTCAGCCTTTCTCTGCATCGGCATCTTCCACCCCATCGTCATCAAGGCGGAATATTATTTCGGCACACGATGCTGGTGGGTGTTCCTGCTGGTGGCTGTGGCTTGCATCGCAGGGTCACTGCTCACGGAAGCCACCATTCCCTCTACCATTCTCGGCGTGGTGGCCTTCTCAAGCTTCTGGTCAATCCTCGAACTTTTCAAGCAACGCGAACGAGTGGCAAAAGGCTGGTTCCCCAAGAACCCTAAAAGAAGCAGCAAATGAGCGCTTTGGTTATAGGAATTCTGTTGCCTCTGGTGGGCACCATGATGGGGTCGGCATTTGTCTTTTTCATGAAGAAAGAGATTCCAGACCGGCTGCAAAAAACATTGCTGGGATTCGCCAGCGGTGTAATGGTGGCGGCGAGCGTGTGGTCGCTGCTGATACCGTCGATAGACATGGCCGGTGAAAACGTAGTGCCTGCCGCCATAGGATTCATGGCAGGAATAGCCTTTCTGCTGCTGATTGACGAGTTGACACCCCACCTGCATGTCGGCGCACAAAAGGCCGAGGGGCCAAAATCACGTCTCTCGCGCACCATGATGCTGGCCCTCGCAGTGACAATACACAACCTGCCCGAGGGTATGGCTGTGGGTGTGGTCTTCGCCGGCGAGGCACAAGGGTTGACCCTCAGCGCCGCACTGGCGGTCGCCATCGGCATCGCCCTGCAGAACATTCCCGAAGGGGCCATCATCTCCATGCCCATGCACGCCGAAGGCAACTCGCGAATGAAGTCGTTCCTTATCGGCACCTTGAGTGGCGTGGTGGAACCCGTTGGTTCTGTTGCCATTCTTCTTCTGGCGGGAGTGCTCGGAGTAGCACTGCCCTATCTGCTGGCTTTTGCCGCCGGCGCCATGATGTACGTGGTGGTCGAAGAGCTCATCCCCGAGACCGCCCAAGGACACCACACCAACCTCTCCACCATCGGCTTTGCCCTCGGCTTCGTGCTGATGATGGTTATGGACGTACTGCTGGGATAACAGGAAGGGAAATGTTTATTCCAAATCCATACCAACACCCTACCAACTCCCTACCAACTCCTACCGTGGTAGGAGTTGGTAGGGAGTTGGTAGGTGATTGTTAGGTAGTTAGCACTTAGTCTATCGGAGGCGGTTTTTAGGTGTTTTCAGGCCGATTTTTTAACATTTCGAAGGCAATAAAAGGGGCAAAAAGACGTTATGCTAAAGTTAAAATTAAGTTAAATAAAAAAGAACACAATATAAAAAGCGCGTACTATGAGCCTTATCAAATCCATTTCCGGCATCCGCGGCACAATCGGCGGACCGGCAGGCGAAGGCCTGACCCCCCTTGACGTTGTGAAATTCACTTCCGCATTCGCCACCTTCCTGAAAAACAGTCATTCCGGCCGTCGGCTGCGTTTGGCCGTGGGGCGCGACGCCCGTCTGAGCGGCGCCATGGTCGACCGCCTTGTCGTCGGCACACTTCAGGGCATGGGTGTGGACGTCCTCGAGACCGGCCTCAGCACCACCCCGACCACCGAGATGACCGTTATCGACGGTCATTGCGATGGTGGCATCATCATCACTGCCAGCCACAATCCCAAACACTGGAACGCACTCAAGTTACTGAATTCCAAAGGCGAATTCATCTCCGATGCCGAGGGCAAGGAGGTGTTGAGACTTGCTGAGAGTCAGGAAATCAACTATGCCGAAGTCGACGACCTGGGTCAGGTGACCGTCGAGGAAGACTGGATTGATCGTCATATCGAGCGCGTACTTGGACTGAAACTCGTTGACGCTGAGACCATCCGGAAGGCTGGTTTCAAGGTGGCTGTCGACGCTGTCAACTCCACCGGTGGCCTGGCCATCCCACGCCTGCTGCGCAAGCTGGGTGTGAAAGAGGTGGTAGAACTCAACTGCGAGCCCACCGGTCATTTTGCCCACAACCCGGAGCCTATCCCACAGAATCTCACACAGATATCCGACTGCGTGCGCGACAACCATTGCGACCTCGGCATCGTGGTCGACCCGGATGTCGACCGTCTGGCACTGGTGTGCGAGACCGGCGAGATGTTCGGCGAAGAATACACGCTGGTCAGCGTGGCCGACTATGTGCTGCAACACACTCCGGGCAACACCGTGAGCAACCTCTCCTCGTCCAGAGCCTTGCGCGATGTGACACGCCGCTACACCGGTTGCGAGTACAATGCCGCCGCTGTGGGCGAGGTGAATGTCACCACCCTTATGCGCCAGACCAATGCCATCATCGGCGGCGAGGGCAACGGAGGTGTCATCTACCCTGAGTTGCACTACGGCCGCGACGCCCTGGTGGGCGTGGCACTGTTCCTCACCCTTCTGGCCAAGAAAGGTATGAAGGTGAGCGAATTAAGAAAGACCTATCCCGAATATATCATTTCGAAAAACCGCAAGGATTTGACTCCCGACATGGATGTCGATGCCCTGCTGGCCAAGGTTGCCAAGCTCTACAACGGCATGGCCGGCGTGGAGAAGGTGACGACCATTGACGGTGTGAAGATTGACTTCGCCGACGGCTGGGTGCACCTGCGCAAGAGCAACACCGAACCCATCATCCGCATCTACAGCGAAGCCGCCACCGAAGCCCGCGCCAACGAGCTGGCCAAAGGCGTTATGGCACAGATTGGGTAAAGACTACTGGTTATAAAAAAAAAAGCCCCGCCAGTTGGCGGGGCTTTTTTTGCAATTATCGTTCACTACGGCTGTCTTCCGGGGCGGCAATCCAAACAATGAGGTAGGCCCAGAAGCCAAAGCCGCCGAAAAGGAGGGCAAGGAGGAAGATGATGCGGACGACCGTAGGATCAATGTTGAGGTAGCTGGCAATGCCTCCGCAAACACCTGCAATCCGACGGTCGGTGGAACTGCGTGTGAGACGACGGTAACTATTGTTTTCCATGATAATGAGATATTAAAGCATTCCTTTTCGCTTGAGAAGAGCTTTGGGGCTGGGGTCTTTGCCACGGAAAGCACGATAGAGGTCCATGGGCTCCACAGTGTTGCCACTCTCGAGGAGGTGGCGGAACTTGGCGGCCAGGTCGGGGTTGAAGAGGTCACCGCTCTCGGCAAAGGCCTCGAAGGCGTCAGCGTCGAGGATGGCGGTCCAGGTGTAGCTGTAGTAGCCGGCATCATAGCCCGTGGTGAAGATATGTTGGAAATAGGGCGAGCGATAGCGGCTGATAATCTCGGGGATAAGGCCAATCTTGTTCATAGCCAGTTCTTCGAACTGCAGCGGGTCGATGGCCTGTTTCTCGCGGATGGAGTAGTAGTCCATGTCGAGCAGCGAGGCGGCGAGCAGCTCGGTGGTCATGAATCCCTGTCCATAGGTGGCAGCAGACTCGATTTTCTTGATGAGCTCATCCGGAATAGCCTCACCGGTCTGATAATGATGGGCATACATCTTCATCACCTGCGGATGGCGGCACCAGTTTTCCATGACCTGCGAAGGGAGCTCGACAAAGTCGCGTGGCACGTTGGTACCGGCCAGCGAAGGATAGGTGCACTTGGAAAGCAGGCCGTGGAGGGCATGGCCAAACTCGTGGAAGAGGGTCTCGCTCTCGTCGAAGTTGAGTAGCGAGGGCTTATCGGCCGTGGGCTTGGTGAAGTTGCAGACCACTTGGATAATGGGGATGACATTTTCACCCTCGAGGGTGCGTTTCTGGCCACGGAATTCGGTCATCCAGGCACCGCTGCGCTTCGACGCACGGGGATGGAAATCCATGTAGAGGATACCGATGACCTGGTCTCCATCCTTGACTTCGAAGCAACGAGCCTCTTTGTCGTATGTAGGCAGGTCGGTGCGCTCGGTGAAGGTCAGCCCATAGAGCTTGTTGGCCACCATAAAAGCACCGGCGCGAACGCTGTCGAGACAGAAATAGGGGCGCACGACGGCATCGTCAAGGGCGTACTTCTCAGCGCGAAGTTTCTCGCTGTAGTAGCGCCAATCCCACGGCTGCAGCTTGGCACCGGGCTCGTCTTTTTCGAGCATCTTCTGGTAGAGGTCGCGTTCCTGCTTGGCCACCTTGAGGGCGGGTTTCCAGATGTCGAGGAGGCATTTGTAAACATTAGCTGGCGTCTTGGCGAGGCAGTCGTCGAGGACCCAGTCGGCATGGGTGGGGAAGCCGAGGATGTTGGCGCGCTCGAGGCGGAGGTTGACGAGGGTGTCGATAATCTTGGTGTTGTCGAATTCACCCTCCTTACATCTGTCGGTGAAGGCGTGCCAGACCTCCTCGCGGAGCTTGCGGTCGGCGCAGGTCTGCATGAAAGGCTCCCAGGTGGGCATGTCGAGGGTCACCTTGCTACCGTCGGGCAGTTCCTTGCTGTAGGCGTTGGTGGCTTTCAACACGTTCTGTGCGAAGCGCATGGTGAGCGAGGCAATCTGTTCGTTGAGCTGACGGAAGCGTTCCTGCTGGTCGGCAGGGACATTGGCGCCGCCGCGGACAAAACCCTTGTAGGTCTCCTCGAGCAGGCGCATCTGCTCGGGATTGAGGCCGAGGTTGTCGCGCTGGTCGTAGACGGCCTTGATGCGCTGGAAGAGTTTGGCGTTGAGGGCAATGTCGTCGCCATGAGCAGCGAGCAACGGAGTGACCTCTTCTTCAATGGCTTCCATTTCAGGGCTGTTCTCACATTCGGAGAGATTGAAGAAAACTCTGCTCACCTCACCGAGAAGTTGACCGCTGTACTCATAAGGGAGAATGGTATTCTCGAAAGTAGGAGCCTCGGGGTTATTGACAATAGAGTCGATTTCGGCTTTCTGACGGGCCATGCCCTCACGGAATGCCGGCATGTAGTGTTCGGTCTTGATACGCGAGAAATCGGGAATCTCATACGGAGTGTTCCACGCCGAGAAGAAGGGATTTTCCATAGGCTGGGAGTCTTTGTTTTTGCATCCGGCGAGCATCAACAGGGCCAGTGCGGGAATTAATAATGAATGTTTTTTCATTGACATAATTTTTTATTTATTCACATTTTACTTCATCAAAGCTTGAAAAATAGTCTCCAAAATGTCGGCACTGAGTTTCTTGGCCACAAACTTGTGGTCACTGTTGTCAATAAGGTAGATTTGGGGAGTGGTGGTAACATCGTAGACTTCGCGCCAGTCGACATTTGCCTCACTACCATTGAGGTGGACCCAGCGAGGATCGGTCATCTGATGGTCGGAAAGGAATTTTTTCCACTTTTCGATGGTTTGGTCGTCGGGTTCAGTGAGTATGGCGAAAGCACTGACATCCAAAGAATCTGCATATTTCTCGTAGACCTTGTAGACCGCAGGGATGACGTCGCGGCAATGGCCGCAGGTGGGGCTCCAGAAAAGGAGTAACGTGTAACGGCCAGGCATATGGTGGAGAGAATAGGCGCGATGGACTGTATCGAAAAGAATGAGCTCGGGCGAGACGCGTCCCACCAGCAAGCGTTCCCATTTGTTGGCACGTTCAATCTGTTCGTCGATAGTAGAAGGTTCAAGCCCCTGCACCTTGCCCGTGGAGAAATAGCGCTGCACGAGATGGACATAGACCTCGTCGTAGACCATGACATGGCTTTGGAGATAGTGTTGCGTAAGATTGAGAATCAGCCATCTGTAAACTCGTGGAGCCGGTTCGGCACGATCGATGAGACTATCGAGCAAGGGGCAAATGACCTCGGGTGGCATACGGTTCAACAGGCGATCGAGATACTCCATCACGCGGTCATAGAAGACCGTCTTAGGAGTGCGGAGGATGAAGTTGTCATCGAGCGGCATATTGTCGAAGAAATGAATCTGCAGCCATTCAAAGCGTTCGCGGTCGGTCATTTTGGTGCCGTCAGCGTGCAGCTTGGGAACATCCACATCCTTGGTGGACAGCATCATACGGGAAAGCATACAGTCAGGATACTGGGCGATGAAAGAGAGTCTGATACTGTCGAGACGCAAACGTTGGGAGGGCAAGAAGACAGTATTGAACTCTACGGAGTCCATCGTCTTTTGGGCAATGTCAAACTCCTGATAGAACACTTCATTGGCTCGATTGAAATTGAAGAAGATTTCATTTTCCCGCGAACCTTTGGCGGTCATGCCCAATTTCCAGTTATCGTTGTCGGTACTAATGGTAAAACGCTGTTTTTCATTGTAAACAATAAACTCTGCAAAGCGGTCCTTGTTGTTAGTTATATAGTAAAGACCCGGATCGAGTTCCTCGTCACCTTCGAAGACAAACTTGCCCTTGCCGTTGTTGAAAGCCGTGTCGCAGATATATTTGTATTGTGCAAGATAAAAACCCATGTAAAGCACCGAATCTTTACTATTTTCGGCAATGAAAGTAATCTTATAGCTGCTCTTGGCGGCAAAAGAAGTTACCGCAACGGCGAACAGGATGAGTAGGATAGAAATTGTACGTTTCATTTTTCTTTACAATTATCGTTATTTACTATATAGAGTTCAAATAGTCGTTTTTGGCTCACATATTAACATTTATTTTTATTTCCCGATGCAAAAACGGCCAAAGATGTTGCCCAGAATATCATCTGAGGTCACCTCGCCGGTGATGGTGCCAAGGTGGTAAAGAGCATCGCGCAAGTCGACAGCAACAAGGTCGGCCGGAAGGCCACTCTCGATTCCCTGTTCAACCGCATCCAGAGCTCGACTGACACTCTTCAGCGCCTCATAATGGCGAGCGTTGGACAAGAGAATGTCCCCTGACGAATTGTTGCCCACATGAGCATGGAATTGATTGAGAATTTCTTTTTTAAGTTCATTCAAGCCAAAGCCTGTCTTTGTGGAGACGAGCAATCTCCCATCCCTTTCGGGATTCTCAAGAAGATCGGCTTTAGTGTAAACCATAATGACCGCTTTACCCTCGAGGTCTATTTCGGGCTCTGTCCAAGGCTTGGTAACATCATTCAGATAAAGAACAATATCTGCTTGAGAGACTGCCTTTCGGCTGCGTTCCATTCCAAGATGTTCCACATGGTCGGTACTATGACGCAAACCAGCGGTATCGATAAAGCGGAAAGTGATGCCACCGAAAGTAAGCGTTTCCTCAATAGTGTCGCGAGTGGTACCAGGGATATCACTGACTATGGCGCGGTCATCATCGAGTAAAGCATTGAGCAAGGAAGACTTACCCACATTGGGTTGTCCCACTATAGCCACAGGGACACCTCGACGAAGCGCGTTTCCAAGACGGAATGAGTCAAGAAGGGCTGTGATTTGAGAATCAAGAATGGCGAGGAGTTGGCGCAGTTGGGTACGGTCGGCAAACTCCACATCCTCCTGAGAAAAATCCAATTCCAACTCAAGCAGACTGGTAAGATCAAGCAGTTGTTGCCGCAGAATCTTGAGTTTCTGCGCATAACCGCCACGCAGCTGACTGACTGCCAGGCGATGCTGGGCGGGAGTGACAGAGTCGATAAGGTCGGCTACAGCCTCGGCCTGCGAAAGGTCGAGACGACCGTTGAGAAATGCCCTTTGAGTGAACTCGCCAGCTTCGGCCATACGTGCACCGTCATCGATAAGCGACTGCAACAAAGCCTGTTGCACATAATACGATCCATGGCACGAAATCTCTATTGTCGGTTCACCGGTGTATCCCTTGGGATAATAGACAGCCACCACATCGTCCAACTCGTCGAAACGGCAATAAGTGGCACGACGAGATTCAAGAGAGGAGACCGAAAGATGACGCAATGCGACAGGCAACGCATCGTCACCCGAGAGTCGAGCCACGGCGATGCCGCCCACCCCACGAGGGGTGGAAATAGCCACTATAGTATCATGCTTCATCCTTGGAATCTACAACATAGCGTTCTCCGTAGAGCATCTTCATCTCTTCGTCAGAGAGCCCCAAATCCACTTTCACTTTATAGATATTCGGATAGGCCAGAAAAAGGGTCAACACAATGACCATGGCCAACATCAGAAGTACATTTTGGTTGGAAACAAGCATCATGAGACAAAGCACTATCACCACTGCAAAGATCGACAAGAAAAGAGATCGGATATGTGCAGCATAGCCCGTGAGTTTTGCCCCTAACGTCTCAGACTGTCGCAAACGTGGCATCTGCTTACGAATAACCAAGAGTGCCATGCTCAGAGACAACACCGCCAAAACACTGCCTGCAATGAGCATCCATCGGTTGACATAATCAGTCTGTTGCGGGAACCGCCATGGACTGGCATAGAGGAATAATCCTGCTACAATAACAACTCCCACAGATCCCCAAAGTCCAATCTGGGAAGTGCGTTTTATGGTTTTAATTTCTTTCTCGAACATAGATTAATTATTTAGTTTCAAGTATTTTGCAGTGTACGAACCTTTACATTTCAACAAATCCTCAGGAGTGCCTGCGAAGACCACATTTCCGCCTTGGTCACCGCCCTCTGGTCCCATGTCGATGACCCAGTCGGCCACCTTGATGATATCATGGTGATGCTCGATAACCACGATACTGTGTCCACGATCGATAAGACGATCGAAAGCAGCCAAAAGTTTCTGTATGTCATGGAAATGCAAACCCGTTGAAGGCTCGTCGAAGATGAAAAGCATGGGCTGTTCTACCTCACCCTTCACCAGATAGGAGGCCAATTTGATGCGCTGACACTCACCTCCGGAGAGCGAACTGGAAGACTGGCCAAGTTTCAGGTAGCCCAATCCCACATCTTTCAGTGGCATGAGACGAGTATAAATAGCGCGAGTCTCATCGGTATCAAAAAATTCGACAGCTTGGTCCACAGTCATTTCCAACACATCGCTGATGGTTTTGCCTCGATATTGCACCTCAAGAGCCTCCTCCTTGTAGCGAGTACCGTGACACTCGTCGCAAAGCAGATGGACGTCGCTCATAAACTGCATACTTACGGTGACATAGCCTTCTCCTTGACAATTCTCGCAGCGACCACCCTCTACATTAAACGAGAAAAAACCGGCCTTGTAACCACGGGTCTTGGCAAGCGGTTGTTTGGCATAAAGGGCTCGCACCTCATCAAACACCTTCATGTAGGTGGCGGGGTTGCTGCGCGAAGAACGACCGATGGGATTCTGGTCTACCATCTCAACGGCAGCAATGCGGCGCACATCTCCGTCCATCTCGACACAACTGCCCACATAGTCGGGTGCGCCGTCAAAACGGTGCTGCAACACATCGTAAAGCACGCGACGCACCAGGCTTGTCTTGCCAGAACCCGACACGCCCGTCACCACTGTCAGCACCCCGAGTGGAATATCCACATTAATGTGTTTCAAGTTGTTGCAATAGGCTTCATGTATTGTGATACGGTCGCGCCAAGGGCGACGGCTTGCGGGCACAGCGATGCTTTTGCGCCCCATCAGGTAGTCGGCCGTAAGTGAATTCTTGGCCTTGGCCAATTCTTTTGGGGGTCCCGAGAAGACCACTTCGCCCCCCAGTCGTCCGGCACCGGGTCCGATGTCGATGAGCCAGTCGGCAGCACGGATAATATCCTCGTCGTGCTCAACAACAATGACCGTGTTTCCCAAATCGCGAAGCTTGCGCAGTACACCTATCAACTGATTGGTATCACGCGAATGCAATCCGATGGATGGTTCGTCAAGTATATACATCGATCCCACCAACGAGCTACCCAGCGAAGTAGCCAGGTTGATGCGTTGGCTCTCGCCGCCACTAAGGCTGTTGCTGGCGCGGTTGAGCGTCAGATACCCAAGTCCCACCTCCATCAAATAAGAGAGTCTGTTCTTAATCTCGATGAGCAATCGCGTGGTCATCTCCACCTCGTGAGGCTGCAGACGGCTCTCGATGTCAGCGAACCAGTCAACCAACGTCGATACCGGCATCTCCACCAACTCGCTGATGCTCCGTCCGTCAATTCTCACATACTCGGCATCCTTCCTCAAACGACGACCATGACAGTCGGGACAGATTGTCTTGCCGCGGTAGCGTGCCAACATGACACGGTATTGTATTTTATAACTTTGGCTCTCAACCCACTTGAAGAATCCATCGATACCCTCCCACACTCCGTCGCCATGCCACAGGATGTCCTTCTGCTCGTCGGTGAGTTTGTAATACGGCGTATGAATAGGGAAGTCGATGACAGCAGCATGGCGGATAAATTCACGTTTCACATCCTGCATCTTGTCTCCGTTCCAACACACAATGGCATTCTCGTAGATGCTGCGGCTCTTGTTTGGAACTACCATGTTCTCATCAATGCCTATAACACTGCCGTAGCCCTGACAGGTAGGGCAGGCGCCATATGGATTGTTGAAAGAAAAGAAGTTGGGGTTGGGCTTCTCAAATGTGATGCCATCGGCCTCGAAACGGTTGGAAAACTCGGATTGCTTGCCATCATCCGACTGTACCACACAGCTTCCCCTACCCTCAAAGAAAGCGCTTTGCACGCTCTCACCCACACGCGACCGCTGTTCGTCGTCATTGTGATGAAGTTCTATGCGGTCCACCACCAGCAACGCTTCTGCAAGCGACTCCTTGGTCTCGAGCAGGTCTTCTATTCTCACCACTGTTCCCTTGACCATCACACGCTGGTAGCCCTCCTGCTGCAGTATTTCCATCTGTGACCGCAGCGGACGCTCCTTCGAGTCTTCCAAAGGAGACATTATCAACACCTTGACACCCTCCGGGAGTGTCAATATATAGTCTACCACGTCGCTCACCGAGTGACGCTTCACCTCGCTGCCCGAGACGGGAGAAAAAGTGCGCCCAATGCGGGCGTAGAGTAATTTCAAATATTCGTAAATCTCTGTGCTGGTGCCCACTGTCGAACGTGGGTTGGAGGTGTTCACCTTTTGCTCGATGGCCACAGCGGGAGCCAGACCATGGATATAGTCCACATCGGGCTTGGTCATTCGTCCCAGAAACTGGCGCGCATACGAACTCAGACTTTCCACATAACGCCTTTGCCCTTCGGCAAACAATGTGTCGAAAGCCAAACTCGACTTGCCGCTTCCACTCAGGCCGGTGATTACCACCAGCTTGCCCTGCGGAATCTGCACGTCGATATTCTTCAGGTTGTTGGCCCGAGCTCCTTTTATGACAATGTTTTCCATCTTAAAAAGCCAGCTCCATCATGCGTGTCTTCTTGCCGGCACGCGTCATCATCAGCACACTCCCATCCTCGCGTTTCGAGGCGGCAATAAGCGAATGTTTGGTTTTCTTTTCCAGCACGGTTTTAAACACATCGCCACTCTCGGTCACACGATAGAGCACCAGATTGCTCTTGTCGCCAACCTCATATTCCTTGGCCTCCTTGGCGATATTGTAGTCGGTGGGCGACTTATGGCTCTCCGACTTAAGCAGGCACAGAGTGTCGCCCTCCATGAAAAGCGCCATATACATGCCGTCTTCCTCATCTTTCTCAAAGTCATTGCGACGCAGATTTCGAACCCATTTTATGGTACCTTCGTCATCGAGGGCCATCAGATGGATGCCTTGGGCGAAATACGAGGTCGATACAGTACCGTTGGCATTCTTGTAGCGCAACACATGGCGATGGCCCACTGCCAACACAACACCATAAGGTGTCACCACACTGGCCAGCGGCATCACCATCGGCACCTCGTTACGGTGCTGTACTTTCTTGGTTTTCTTGTTCTGCAGTATGTTGACATCCTCGTTCTGGAACGGCCTCATGGTAAACTTCGTTATTTCGGTCGAATCGATATCAAAAACCATCGCCACTGTGCCACCCGTCAAGTCCTTCTCCACATCGCTCTTCACCGGAGAAAACAGGCCGGCGCATATCACCTTACGGTCCATCACACTCAATATCTGCATGTGGTCGACAGGGTCACAAGTCACCGTCAACCCATAGTTGTCGCCCGTACGCGCAGCAATCAGACTTATCGCGAAATGCTCATCGGTGCCGTCGTGGTCATAGCCCAGCGTCACCATCTCGCCTTCGTCGCTCACAGCTATGCAACTCGTTGTTCCAACAGGATACTCCTTGCTCCAAAGTTCATTCATGCGCCTGTCGTACATCATCGCCTCGGCAGCATACTGCCTTTTCCTGGTGAATTGCTGCAGCGTCAGCAAGCCGATATATTCGCCGTTGCCACTCGCCGCCGCCCATACATAGCAGCAGTCGTCTTTCTCCAAATCACAACTGAACAATGTATCTATCTTATTGTCGACCAACAGCATACTATCCATATCGATCTCGGCGCTCATCACCACTGTCTTTGTGGCCTTGCTGCTGTCCACCAAAAGAATCTCCGCATAAGAGCCGTTCGTCAGCAGCGTCAACACTTGACAATCGCCAGTCATCGGAAGTTCCACTTGATTGTAAATCTGGAGGTGACGGTCGAGCACCACCACCTGCCAATCGTCTTTGCAGACAAACGATTCGGGGCCCTTCTCCATCCGCATCAGCCAGCAGTCTTTATCATCGTAGCGTCCCAGATACCAACTGTTTGCCAATGCCTCAGCCTCCATATTCTTTCCTTCCTCACCCTTGGCCAATGTCACCATGCCTCCCTGCGCCAAAGCACAACTCCACATTGCCACTGCGGCCGCAATCGTTATTAACTTCTTCATATTATTATCCTTCGTTTATTTGTTTTTCAATATTATGAACGGCACCATTACCTCCTCCATCGACACGCCACCGTGCTGGAAGGTGTTGGTGTAGTAGCGCACATACTCGTTGTAGTTGTTGGGGTAGGCAAAGAAATCACCCGCACGGCAAAAGATGTAGGGGCTCGTAACATGGCGCTTGGGCAGGAAAATCTTCTTTGGCTCCTTCACCTCAAAAACATCTTTGGGATTGTAGTCCAACAACCTACCTTGTTTGTAGCGCAAGTTGACACTGATGTCGCGGTCGCCTTTCACACGCACCGGGTGGTCAATCTTCACACTGCCGTGATCGGTGGTGATAATGACATTCACCTCCTTCTCACTCAGCACCTTGATGATATCCAGCAGCGGAGAATGTTCCATCCACGAAAGGGTCACACTGCGGTAGGCCTTCTCATCCTCGGCCAACTCGCGTACGATATCGCTGTCGGTGCGTGCATGGGAGAGCATGTCAATGAAGTTGTAGATAATGACATTCAAGTCATTGCGCATCAGTTCGGGCAGTCGGTCGACCAACTTCTTGCCGTATTGCGCATTGAGCACTTTGTTGTACGAGGTCTTGAGGTTCAGTCCGTTGCGGCGCAGGTTCTCGCAAAGCAGCTCGTGCTCGTACTGGTTCTTCCAACCCTGCTCATCCTCGTTCACCCAATATTGTGGGTACATCCTTTCTATCTCGCTGGGCATCAGGCCCGCGAACATCGCATTACGTGCAAACTGTGTCGTCGTCGGCAGAATGGTGTAGTATATCTCGTCGCGCTCCGTGCGCAGGTACTGTTCCACCAATGGCTGGACAAACTTCCACTGGTCATAGCGGAAGTTGTCAATGACAATCAGGAAAGTCGGACGATTCTCCTTGAGCAACGGGAACATCCTCTCTTTCAGCACCGAGGGAGACATCAAAGGCTTCCCTTCGCCGCCGTTGAGCCATTCCAGATAGTTGTCCTCGTAGAAGCGGCAGAACTGGCGGTTGGCATCCTCCTTCTGCGACATGAATATCTCGTGGATGTTGTCATCTTCGCTCGGCGCAAGCTCCAAGTCCCAGTAAACAAGTTTCTTATATATCTCCTTCCACTCATCGGCATCCATTCGTCCGCTAATCTGCATGCCAATCTCGCGAAACTGCTGTTGGTAGTTCATCGTCGAGTGCTCACTCTGCAAACGCTTGCGCTCGGTGTGTTTCTTCACCGTCAGCCATATCTGATTGGGATTCACCGGCTTGATGAGATAGTCGCTGATTTTCCCGCCCAGGGCGTCTTCCATAATGTGCTCTTCCTCGCTCTTGGTGATCATCACCACCGGCAGCTGCGGCCAGCGCTCCTTGATGCGACGCAGCGTGTCGATGCCGCTCAATCCCGGCATCTGCTCGTCGAGAAACACCATGTCGGGTACCTGCTCTTCCAGTATGTCCAACGCGTCGCTGCCACTCTGTACAGGCACCACGTCGCATCCTTTCTCCTTGAGAAACAGTATGTGGGGCTTCAGCAATTCAATCTCGTCGTCGGCCCAGAGTATCGTCGTCTGCATATAGTTATCCTTATATAATTTTTACAATAACGTATCTATTATAAAAAAATTGTATCCCCCAACAACAAAATAAATCCGAAAGACCTACCACAACCCTACCAACCCCCTACCAACTCCTACCGCGGTAGGAGTTGATTAGGAGTTGGTAGGGAGTTGATAACTGGTTTATAGGTACTTAGCCCCAATCAGAAAGCACCCCTTTTCGAGGGGTGCTCCAAAAGGTCTTCTTTTATCGTATCCGACTTAATATCAATCCCTTATACAAACCTCAACAAAACTACAACAAAATACACTCTTCGGTGACACATTTGCGATCGAAATTTTCGACCGCAAAAAAAACACAAACGACCTTCTTCCGACTATTGGTTTGACGATGCAATGATACATATAAATTTTTTGTGGCCAGATTTTGGGATTTTTTTCGTATCTTTGCATTTTGTTTTTGAAATTGATTTTGAGGGAATGATTCTGACTGAACTATACCAAGAGAGTGCGCTCATCAAGCTGATTGACGAGAAGTTACAGTCGACCAAAACGCGACTGCATGTGGACGGGATGACAGGGTCGCTGCCGGCCGTGGCCATCGCAGCGCTGGCACAGAGACGCCCGACGGTGAGCCAGCTGGTGATTGCGCCGACAAAAGAGGAGGCCTACTACCTGCAAAACGACCTGGAAGCACTGCTTCAAAACCCTCCCGACTCCAGCGGGAATTCTGATAATGGATTCAATAAGAACTCACAAGAGCTCGCACAGCGGGAGAACCGTGTGATGTTGTTTCCGACATCCTACCGCAAGGCGTATCACTACGACCCGGAGCAGACGGAGAACGCCAACATACTGATGCGCACCGAGGTAGTCAAAGCCCTCGGCGGTTCTGAGCCGGTCATCGTGGTCTCCTTTCCCGAAGCGCTGAGCGAGAAGGTGGTGGCCCAACGCACCTTCGCCGCCAAAACCCTGCGCCTGACGCGCGGCGGCAAGATGGACATGTGGGACATGGTGGAGAAGCTGCAAGATCTTGGATTCGAACGCGAAGACTTTGTGGTGGAGCCTGGACAGTATGCCGTGCGAGGCGGCATCGTGGACGTCTACAGTTTTGGCTCCGACCTGCCGTTCCGCATCGAGTTCTTCGACGACGAGGTGGACTCGCTGCGCACCTACGACACCGTGTCACAGCTGAGCGTGAAGCAGTTGGACAGGATAGACATCATCCCGAATTTTCAAAACATCCCTGCCCCCGGCGATTCACACGAGCTTGCGAAGCGAGAGAATAAAGTATCCCTGTTGGAGTATTTCGGAAGCGAGGATGTGGTGTGGACGCAAAGCCTGATGATGGCTGCCGAACAGATGGAAAAAATGCTGGCCGACACACGCAAGGAATATGAGGGACGCCTGACCGACAAGGAGCACCCCATAGCAGGCACGCTGCCAAAACCCGAAGAGATGAGTTGCCCGGCCAACGAGTTTCTCCACAACCTATTGGAATGCAAGATTGTGGAATACGGCAACAGTCACTACTTCAGTCAAGCTGAAATCATCAGATTCAGCAGCGAACCGCAGCCGGCCTTCAACAAGCAGTTCGACCTGCTCACCGCCAATCTCGCCAACTATGCCGAACGTGGCTATCGACTGATTATCACCGTCAGCAACGACAGCCAGGAGAAGCGACTCCGCAAAATCCTCAATGATTCGGACGACAATAATTTTCAATTTTCAATATTCAATTTTCAATTATCCCACGGATTCATCGACCACGACGAGCATTTGCTCTGCTACACCGATCATGAAATCTTCGATCGCTACCACAAATACACCGTCAAAAGCCTCAGCGCCACCCACGAAGCACTGACGCTGAAGGAATTGTTTGAGCTGAAGCCCGGCGACTACGTCACCCACATCGACTATGGCGTGGGACGTTTCAGCGGTTTGGAGAAAGTGACCGTCGACGGCAAAAGCCAGGAGTTGATACGCCTGATATACAAGAACAACGACGTGCTATACATCTCCATCCACGGGCTGCACAAGATAAGCCGCTACGTGGGTCGAGAAGGCGAGGCTCCGCAGATGAACCGCCTGGGTTCGAACACTTGGCAGGTGCTCAAGGCCAAGACCAAACGGCAGGTAAAAGACATTGCCAAAGATCTCATCGCCCTATACGCCAAGCGCAAGGCTTCGCAGGGCTTCGCCTTCGGTGCCGATTGCTCGCTGCAGGAACAGATGGAAGCGTCGTTCCAATACGAGGATACGCCCGACCAGCAGAAGGCCACCGTGGCCGTGAAGCACGACATGGAAGACCGCGCGCCGATGGACCGCTTGGTGTGCGGCGACGTGGGCTTCGGCAAGACCGAGGTGGCTATCCGCGCCGCCTTCAAGGCCTGCTGCGACGACAAGCAGGTGGCCGTCCTCGTGCCCTCCACAGTGCTCGCCTTCCAACACTACAACACCTTCCGTGAGCGCTTGAAAGGGTTGCCCGTGAGGGTCGACTACCTCAATCGGTTCCGTACCACCAAAGAGAAAAACCAAATATACAAAGATGTGGAGGATGGCAAAATCGACATCCTCATCGGCACCCACGCCATAACCAACAAGAACCTCAAATTCAAAGACCTGGGACTGCTCATCGTGGACGAGGAACAAAAGTTCGGCGTGAGCGTCAAAGAAAAACTGAAACAGATGAAGGTGGGCGTCGACTGTCTGACCCTCACCGCCACCCCCATCCCACGCACACTACAGTTTTCGCTGATGGGTGCCCGCGACCTGAGCGTCATCCAGACACCACCGCCCAACCGCCAGCCCATCGAGACAGAACTCAGCGACTTCAGCGAAGAACTCATTCGCGACGCTATAGGGTTCGAAATGAGCCGTGGCGGACAGACTTTCTTCATCTCCAACCGTGTGGAGAACTTGCCAGAGATGGCGGGCCTGGTGCAACGGCTGGTGCCCGACGCCCGCGTGGCTATGGCCCACGGACGCATGGACGGCAAAGAATCCGAGGAGACACTGATGCGTTTTCTCGAGGGTGAGATTGACGTGCTGGTGGCCACTTCCATTGTGGAGAACGGCTTGGACATCCCCAACGCCAACACCATGATTATCAACAACGCCCACCAGTTCGGACTCAGCGACCTCCACCAGATGCGCGGCCGCGTGGGACGGTCCAACCGCAAGGCTTTCTGCTACATGCTCATTCCTTCCTACCTCACTCTCACACCCGACGCACAGAAGCGCCTCAAGGCCATCGAGGAATTCTCCACCATTGGCAGTGGCTTCAACATCGCCATGCGCGACCTCGACATCCGCGGTGCGGGCAATATCCTCGGTGCCGAACAGTCGGGCTTCATCTCCGAGATTGGCTACGACATGTATCACAAGATACTGAACGAAGCTATCGAAGAGCTGAAAGAGAGCGACTTCAAGGACCTCTTTGCCGCTGAGGCCGAGGAGAAGAAAGAATACGTGCGCGAATGCACCATCGAGACCGACCTCGAGGTGTTGCTGCCGGACGACTACATCACCTCGGGCACCGAGCGTCTGTTGCTCTACAAGGAACTGAACGACATAGGAATAGAAATGTCCACCAACGAACTCGACACCGAGCTGGCCGCCTACCGCAGCCGGTTGGAAGACCGCTTCGGACCCGTACCGCCTGCCACCGACGAACTCATCCGCACCATCATCCTCCGTCGGATGGCCAAGGAGTTTGGCATCGAGAAACTGATTTTGAAGCAGAACCGCATGGTGTGCCACCTGGTGAGCAATCCCGAAAGTCCGTTCTACCGGAGCGAAGGATTCTCGAAACTAATACATTACGCGCAAGACAATCCTCGCCGTGTGCACCTGAAAGAGTCGACCGACCGGCTCAGCATGACGATAGACAACATTTCCTCCATCGGAGCCGCTATCGAGCAAATGCGCTCGCTGACAATCTGACCGTGGTCACAGAGTCGCCATCTGCGTCCCAGCGACGGAAGACATAGCCGGAGCTGTCGGGCATCGACCAAAACAGACTCCCTCCGCCTGAAGAGACAAGCTTATACGCGTCTTCCCAATGGCGGTAGCTGAACTCCACTCGCTCATACCCCCCTTCGTTGTAGTAGAAATTCTCTTCCCATCGGCTTTTGGTCAGCCCGTCGATCTGCAAGCTGTCGGGCAGCCGTCCATGCTCGCTCCTGTATTCGTCGATCCAAGCAGAAACTTTCTGGCTGACCTTGACAAAGCTGGCCTCGTTGTACTCATCCGAAATGAAATACCCCGTGCAATGCGTATCCCACCACAGGCCGATGAACACCATCAGGAGTAAAGGAAAAAAACCTGTCATACTACCAGTAGACAGGTTTTTAAGATGTTTGTGACGAAGTCTGTCGCGAAAGGTTCTCATTGCACGTCCTTGTCGTCGAGGGGCTGTGCGAGAAGGTTGAGGAAGTTACCCTTACTGTCGAACTCCATGCGGGTGTATTTCACTTGGCGGGTGCCCTTGACCTTCTGGCTGATGACCACATAGGTGTAGGGTTTGGGCTTCTTGCCGTCGTCGCCGCGGTATTTGGAGTTAAATTCATAGACAACCATCTTCTCAATCTTGTATTTCTCGCCGTTGAACTTCTCCTCGAGATACTTCATGATGCCGTTGCTGTAACGCTCTTTGGGAAGCACCTTGCCAATCATGATGGGCGTGCCGGTGCTGATGTCATATACGGCTTCCTTTTCTACCTTCTGCTTGTCGGTGAAATAGGCTACGGCATACTGGTCGTTGCGGTTGAGCCATTCGGGGCCGGCCTTACAACGCTTCTTGCCGATAGCTTTCTCAAAATTGGCCACAGCGGCCTCACAGGGAACGAACTGTTCCACCTGGGGTTCGTCGACTTTGGGAGCGGGACGGCCGCGATGACGGCTGGTCTCGGTCTTGGTGGCCTTGGTCACCTCGTCGTCAGTGGCATCAGGGTTGTTGTGGGTATAGTAGTCGCGCTTGACTGCTGCAGGGTCGGGAGCGTTGCTCTTCATCAACTTGCCACGGGTATCGTAGATAAGTTCGAAATCGGTGTCAGAGATGCCCTTCTTGGTGATAATCATGCGATAGTAGTTATCGCCGCTCATCTCCTCGACATAATCGAGTGTCTTCACCCGATAGCCGGGATAATTGTTGGTGAAATAGCTGGTCAGCATCGTGGGGCATTCCTCCATCTTCACGGGGAACGAAGAATACTGCCAGTCGCCGCCTGCGGTGAAATAGCTGCGACCTTCCTGGCCGTCGATAAGCACTTCGGCGATATACTGCCCGGGAGACTGATACCAGGTTTTCACCTTGTAGGAGTCGTAGGTCTTCTCGAGCGACAGCAACACCGAACGTGGCACAGCGGTCTCTTTGATTTTGGTCTGCGCACCCACCATCAGCGGCAGGAGCATCACCAGGGCAAAAACTATCTTTTTCATATCGGTTGATTTTTCTATTTAGTATTTCGAATCAAAAATTTCTTGCGACAGCAAATTCTTAATTCTTTATTTTAAACTCTTAATCCTTGAACACCACATCCTTGCGGTCAGGACTGATGCTCACGGCAGCAATCTTCACACCAGTCTGTTCCTCGATGGCTCCGAGGTAGCGGCGCAGTTTCTCTGGCAGTTGGTCGTAGGCCGTGATACCCTCCAGGCGCTGTTTCCATCCTTCGAAGGGGGTGAGCACCGGATCGATATGCGCGGTGTTGTACTCAAAAGGAATCTCATCCGTGCGCTGACCTTCTATGTCGTAGGCTGTGCACATGTTAACCGTCTCGAAATCGTTCATCACGTCAGGCTTGGTGACGTAAAGTTCGGTGACACCGTTGATCATGCAAGCATAGCGCAGGGCGGTGAGGTCAATCCAGCCGCAGCGGCGCGGACGTCCTGTGGTGGCTCCGTACTCGTGTCCCAGTTCGCAGAGACGCTTACCAGTCTCGTCGAACAACTCCGTCGGAAAAGGACCGGCACCCACGCGGGTGCAGTAGGCCTTGGTGATACCCATCACCTTGCCGATGGCGCTCGGAGCAACGCCCAGACCGGTGCAGACGCCAGCCGTGATGGTGTTGCTCGAGGTAACGAAAGGATAGGTACCGAAGTCGATGTCGAGCATCATAGCCTGAGCACCCTCGGCCAGCACCTTCTTGTCCTCGCGGAGACACTGGTTGATAAAGTATTCGCTGTTTACAAAGCGGAACTTCTTCAGCGTGGCAAGACTCTCGAGCCACACTTTCTCGTACTCGCCCAATGTCATGCCGTCGATGCGGAACTGGTCGACATCAAACCCCATGGCGTGAGCCATCATCAAGTGCTGACGCTTCAACTGGCCGTAGTGCTCGATGAAGTCGGCCGACATGATGTCACCCACACGCAGTCCCGTACGGGCAATTTTGTCAGTGTAGGCCGGGCCTATGCCTTTCAGCGTCGAGCCAATCTTGCTGTTGCCCTTGGCCTGCTCGTTGGCGGCGTCCATCATGCGATGGCTCGGCAAAATAAGATGGGCTTTCTTACTGATAAAGAGATTCTTCACAGCATCCACCCCCTTCTCGGTCAAGGCCTCAATCTCCTGACGGAAAATGCGTGGCTCGATGAGCACACCGTTGCCGATGAGATTGATTTTCTCCTGATGGAAAATACCACTGGGGATGATATGCAGCACATGCTTGGTACCGTTGAACTCAAGGGTATGACCGGCATTGGGACCGCCCTGGAATCGGGCCACAACATCATAGCGCGGAGTCAGCACGTCGACAATCTTGCCCTTTCCCTCGTCGCCCCACTGGAGCCCTAACAGAACATCTATCTTTGTCATATATATACTTTATTTTCAATCAATAAACAACAATTTCCCCTCACATGTCCATTCTTACAAAAATGCAAAAATACAACTTTTTTCCCGATTGGCAAAATTTATTTTCATTTCAAAACCCTATCACCGCCGTATCCCCTCCATATCATCTCCGACCATGGTCGGACTTCGGTCGGAGTTGACTCGGACTTCAGTCGGACTTGATACGGAGTTGATACTAAGAATCAGCCTGTTAGAAACAACGAAAATGGCGCCTCTTTCCACAAGAGGCGCCATTTTCATATCTCGCTGATTTTCTGCAGACTAATGGATTAGAAGTCACCAAGAGTCTCCTCAAGCTGGGCGAGGGCCTTGGGGAGGTCGTCGGCGCTGAGAACGGCGCCGTGGTACTTGTTGGTGTCCTGCATGAAGTCGACACCATAGCCCATCTTGGTCTTCAGAATGACGCACACGGGGCTACCCTGACCGCTCATAGCTTTGGCTTTAGCCATGCCGTCGAGCACCTGTTGCATGTCGTTACCGTTCTCAATGACAACCACTTTCCAAAGGAAACTCTCAAACTTGGCCTTGAGGTCGCCAAGGGTCATCACCTCGTCGACGGTGGCATCGATCTGTTGGTTGTTGTAGTCGATGGTGGCGATGAGGTTGTCGACCTTCTTGGCACCGGCAAACATGGCGGCCTCCCAAATCTGGCCTTCCTCGAGTTCGCCGTCGCCATGCATGGTGTAGACAAGGTGGCTGTCTCCAGTCATTTTCTTGCCGAGAGCTGCGCCGACACCGACACTAAGTCCCTGACCCAGAGAGCCGCTGGCCATGCGAATGCCCGGCAGTCCATGCTCGGTGGAAGGATGGCCCTGCAGGCGGGTACCAAACTTGCGGAAGGTCTTCAATTCATCGACGGGGAAGAAGCCGCGACGCGCCATGGTGCTGTAGATGACCGGCGTGATGTGGCCCTGCGAGACGAAGAGCATATCCTCGCCTTCACCGCTCATGGTGAAATTCTTGGGGTCAAAGTCCATAAGGTTGAAATTCATGGCCACAAACCAGTCGGCGGTGCCGAGCGAGCCGCCGGGATGGCCGCTTTTGGCGTTGGTGGTCATTCTCAAAATGTCGCGGCGCACCTGCGTCGCAATCTGCTGGAGTTCCTGTGTTGTTTTCATTATCGATGTGTTTTATTTATTCAATCTAAATACATACTGTCTCGAGTTCTGGTCGACGGCGAAGAGTTCGTTGCCGTGACGGGTGACGGTGACGGTGAGGGTGTTCTCGTCCCAGTCGTGGATGGTGCCCGAGCCACGGTCGCCACGCATGGTGACATGTCCCCACACGCGTCCTTGGGCACCGTCGGTCTCCACATAGATGGTCTCGGCTTTGCCTGTGTTGCGTTGCACAGCGGCGGGTTTGCGCACTGGGGCGGGCGTTGCCTTGACGGCGGGTTTGGACGGTTTCACCTCGGGACGTTCTATCGGGGCCTCGTTGACGGTTACCATCTCGAACTGCTCGACAGTCACCTGCGAGTCCTGTTGTTCGGCGGCGCTGTCGACAGCGTCTTGTCCTTGATTCTTGCATCCGGCCGTCACCATTGCCAGCACTGGAAGCGCCCATATCAATGCTTTCTTATTCATATTAATATATACCTTTAATTCCAAACATTCCAATCTATCGATGCCTCCGCCGCTTCATCGGCGAGAGGGAAGAGGTTGCGGCTGATGACAGTCTCGATACTATCGACCGTCACGGCATAATGACGCGGCGAGAAAGTCTGCGGCGAGTTGTCGACGATGAATCCCACAGTATGCAACTCGCCCTCAAGTTCCATAGCCACAGCCTTGAAGAAGGCGTCGGGCACCTGCACACAGCCTTCGCCGATGGTGCCGTGGCGATGGCTGGTGAAGACGGGGCCGCAAACGATATACAACCGCTCATGCAACAGCGCCTGCGAACGGCACCATTCCTCAATCTTGCGCCAAGCACCACTGTTCATTGTGTGGTCCTGCGGACAGATATTGGTGAAATAGTAGCTCTCTTCCAACGCTTTGAGATCCCAACGCATATCGGCCCGCGGTGCCATGTGGCCTTTGTCCCACCCACTGCGGCTGTAGTCCTCGCGGCTGGCCTTGGGGAAACGCACGTCGGGGTCGCGGCTGAAGGAGAACTGGCCTTCCTTCCGGGCTTTGGCTTCCTCTCGAGTGAGTTCCCAAGCCACCCAGTCGGGCACCAATGTCCCATGGTTGTAGGATGCCGTATATCCCAAATGGCGCACAATATCCTCACCCTCGCCATATTCCGGCAATTCAAAATCCTGCGACAAGGCAGCGCTGGCCTTCGGTCCCTTGACGACAAGGAACCCCACCGTCAGCGCGGCAACGACAACCATACCTCCTATGAACAGCCACTTCTTCATTAGTGTCAGATTTCCACCTCCTGACGGAAGGTGGGTATCGTAATGTTTTTCCAGCCGTCCTTTTTCAACGTATCGGCAAAGTGCATCTGCGTCTCTTCTTCGCCATGGACAATGAAGAGTCCTTTGACCTTCTTTTTGTCCACACAGCCAATGTAACGCATCATCTCCTTGTAGTCGCCGTGGCCGGAAAGGGAGTCGATGCGGCGCAACTCGGCACGCACCTTATGGGGTTGCCCGAAGATGGACACCGTCTCATCGCCACGCATAATCTTGGCTCCCAGCGTCGAAGGTTCACAATAGCCCACACACAGGATGGTGGTGGCGGGGTTGTCGATATGGTTGGCCAAATGGTGTTTCACACGACCAGCCTCCATCATGCCGCTGGCGGCAATGATGACGCAGGGTTTATGCCTGATGTTGAGCTGCTTGCTCTCCATGACACTCTGGATGTAATGCAAGCGGTTGAAGCCGAAGGGGTCGGGATCGGTCTTGCAATACTCGGCAATTTCGTCGTTGAAACATTCGGTGTGCAGACGCATAATATCGGTAGCGCTGATACTCAACGGACTGTCGACAAAAACATCGATATCGGGCAGCAACTTGGCATGTTCCAGACGATCGAGGGCATAAATGATTTCCTGTGCACGGCCGATGGCGAAGCTGGGAATGATGAGCTTGCCTTTTTTCTTGGTACAAGTGTCGAGCACAGCCATAAGCAACTCTTGCTCTGCATCTTGTATACTCTCATGCAACCTGTCGCCGTAGGTCGATTCCATGATGAGGTAGTCCACTTGCGGGAATGGTTCGGGGTCTTTAAGAATCTGCTTGTCGTAGCGGCCTATGTCGCCCGTGAAACCGAGACGTATCTTGCGGCGCCCATCCTTAATTTCCAGATAGACAAGGGCCGAGCCAAGAATATGGCCGGCATCGAAAAACTCGACAGTAACCTCGCCCTCGATATTGAATTTCTTATGGTAGGGCACACTGATGAAGCAGCTCATACACTGCTGGGCATCCTGCTCGTCATAGATAGGTTCCACTGGTGCAAGGCCTTGCGCCTTGCGTTTCTTGTTGAAAGTCTGCGTATCCTGCTCCTGGATGCGGCCGGCGTCGGCCAGCATGATGGCGCAAAGGTCGCGTGTGGCGGGAGTGCATAGCACAGTGCCGCGGAACCCGTTCTTGTAGATATAGGGGATGAGACCCGAATGGTCGATATGGGCATGGCTGAGCACCAGATAGTCAATCTCTTCGGGGTCGAAACCCAAATCGCGGTTCATGGCATCGGTCTCCAAACCCTTGCCCTGATACATGCCGCAGTCGAGCAGAATTTTCAGTCCGCTTTTGGTCGTTATCAGGTGTTTGCTACCCGTCACCTCACGAGTGGCACCCATAAATTGCAGTTTCATTGTCAGTTAGTTTTTTATATTGAGAGTGCAAATATACGAACTTTTCTCCAATAATCTAAAAAAAGTTATTCAACAGTCACTTTTACCGCACCCATTTCGCCCACTCTGACGACGAAAACACCCGCTGCCGGAAGCAACAAACGGTGGCACTCCCCCACTCCGGCAGAGGCCAAAATCCGCCGTCCCGCAGCATCGTATATCTCTATTCCCAAACCATTTGCACCGTCGACAACCACTTCGCGTCCTTCAGTGCGCACCTTCCACGTAGCGGTCTCAGGCGAGGCGACGGACACCTGTTCAAAAAAAGCAGTGAAAGCCATGTCGCCAGTCACCGTCACACGGCGCGGATTGGCGTTCGACCCATCGCTCCATCCCGTGAAATGTCCGCCTTGCAACGGCAAAGCACAGATTTCCACCACTGTGCCGACAGGCACCTCGGTGCTTCCCACACCCACACCAAGCCCTTCCTGCGACGAGAAGACCTGCAGGCGATGAACCTCCGCAAAATCAACAGTGTCATATTGCAGCGGGAAAAACATGGCAATCAGGTTTCTGTTGCCTGTCAATGTCATAGTTCGGGGGTTCTGCATATCGCCGTCGTTCCAACAGATGAAAGACTGTCCAACAACAGGCACAGCACTGATTTCCACCGTACTACCCACTTCATAAACACCGCCTCCCACCACGCTGCCGCGCAACGCATCGTTGGATTCCACCGAGAGTGTGGCCATCGGCCCGTCGCCCAAAATAGTGCCGAACGAGCCCCACGGAGATGCAGCCATATAGGTTTGAAGAGCCTCCTGTGGAACATGCAAGACACTGTTGGCGAGGCTCATATTGTAAAAGACATAAGCCGAAGCACGAGGCAACGAGTTTTTGGCAATCCAAACATCAGCCAGCTGATGACATTCACCGAACGACCGGAGACCAATGGTGTCGATAGTTGAGGGTATGACAACAGTAGCCAACGCAGTACAGCCATTGAACGCACTGTTTCCCAACGAAGTGAGGCCGTCGCTCATCACCACAGAGGTCAATCCTGTGCAGCCGTTGAAAGCTAACTGTCCGATGGACACCACATTGTAAGCCACTCCGTCATGGACCACCGTAGAGGGAATGCGCAAGTCGCCCACCGGCCGCGTGAAGTCGTCCCATCCGTTGACAGGATAGGATGTGTTGTTAGGATAAACGATCTCCACATTGGCACCCAAGATGCTGAAATAGAGCGTTTGGCCACTTGCTACCGTCAGCGAGAAATCATAAGCCCACGCCCCTCCAGCCATCAGGCAACATAGAACAAATACAGAAAACCTCTTTATCATAGCACAAAAGCAATTTTATCATAATACATTAATTAGAAACGCAACGTTCGACAAAATATTGCCTGTTGTTCCGATTTTTTCACCTTGTCATGACGTGGCCCGGAGCATTCCGGGAAGCAAACCATAGCTGTCAAACTCGGACAAACTACCTATCAAATACCTACCAACTCCCTACCAACTCCTACCTTAGTGGGAGATGACAGGTTGTTCATATCTACAAGAACAGCTAATTTAACATTTATTAGGAAAGTTTGACGGTACTCCACGGAAGCATCAATCCTGATGACAAAAGAGACAGAATGCGTATTTTTGCGGAATCGACTGATTTCTTTTTGTAATTTTAAGAAAAATGCGTATCTTTGCAAATTACTCCATCCCCCAAAATGGGCTATAATTCATTGGATAATAAAATAATAAATAGTAAATAGAAACGTAGAGAATGGACAAAAAGTCAATTATCGGACTGGTTTTGATTTTCGGCATCTTCGTCGGATACATGTGGTGGGTGTCGCCCTCGGCCGAGGAGCGTGCCGCCATGGAGGCGGAGCGTGCCCGCGTAATGGACTCGATTGTTAACGCCCAGCGTGCCGCCGATTCGGTGGCCGCCGCCAAGGCCGAGCTCGACTCGCTCGCCGCTGCCGGCGACAGCACGGCCCTTGCCGCCGTGGGACCCAAGGTGCAGGACATGGGCGTCTTCAACGCCGCAACCGTCGGCGAGGCTCGCCAAATCACTATCGACAACGGCAAAATGACCGTGACATTCAATTCCATGGGCGGCCGCGTGGACCGCGTGGTGCTGGCCGACTACAAAACCTTCGACCAGAAAGAGTTGGAACTCATCACGCCTAACGATGACAACCTCGACCTGGCCTTCTATACCATCGACAACCGCAACGTCAACACCCGCTTGTTGAACTTCGAGCCCTTCGTCAACGGAGAAAAAGTGGAAAGCGGCGAGTGGGTTGTGGGGAGCGAGGATTCCTCCATCGTCAGCTTCCGCGCCACGCTCGATAGCGGCAACCGCTATCTGGAATATGTCTACACCGTCCATGGCGACAGCTACGAGGTGGACTTCGACATCAACTTCGTGGGTCTCGGCGACGTCATCCGCAACACCAACTATCTGGACCTCAACTGGCACAACCGCATGAACCGCCAGGAGATGGTCAGCGACGGCAGCCGCGGCAAGGGCAGCCGCAACAGCGACCGCGAACGCTACTACAGCAGCATCTACTACAAGCCGCCGAAAGACAATGTGGAGAACCTTTCGATGGGCAACGACGGTAAGGAGCAGGTGAAAACCAACCTCGACTGGATTGCCTTCAAGCAGCAGTATTTCTGTGCCATCATCACCGTCGAAGGCGACCAGGCCTTCGAGAACGCCGACGTGTCGGTGAACACCAGCCGCGACGACACTGCGCGCAACTACCTGACCGACATGCGGGCCGTCATAGGCATCCCCTACTCGCCCGAGAACCAACAGATGAAGATGGGATTCTACTTCGGTCCCACCAAGTTCCGCGACCTCAAGGCCATGGACCGCGGATTTGAGAAGATGCTGCCCCTCGGATGGACCGTCATCTCGAAGAGCATCAGCCGCTGGCTCATCATCCCGGCATTCAACTTCCTCGAGAACTTCATCAAGAACTACGGCCTCATCATCCTGGTCTTCACACTGTTGATACGTCTTGTGCTGCTGCCTTTGGTCTACAAGAGCTACAAGGGCGGCGCCATCATGCGCATCCTCAAACCCGAAATGGACGCACTCAACGCCAAATATCCGAAGCCCGAACAGGCCATGCAGAAACAACAGCAAGCCATGGCCCTGCAGAAGCGCGCCGGCTACAGTCCCATGGCGGGCTGCCTCCCCGTGCTCATCCAGATGCCCTTCCTCACGGCCATGTTCATGTTCTTCCCCATCGCCATCGAACTGAGGCAGAAACCATTCCTGTGGTGTGACGACCTGTCGACCTACGACTCGGTGCTTGACTTCGGCTTCAATATCCCGCTCTACGGCGACCACGTCTCGCTCTTCTGCCTGCTGATGTTCGGCATGCAGTTCTTCTACACCTGGTACACCATGCGCAACCAGAACTTCGGCGGCCAAATGAAGGGAATGAAATACGTGATGTACTTCATGCCGTTCATGATGCTCTTCATCTTCAACAGCCAGAGCGCCGGCTTGAACCTCTACTACCTCATCTCTCTCACCTTCACCATGGCCACCATGATTCTCATCCGCCGCTTCACCTCCGAGAAGAAGGTCCGCGCCCACATGGCAGCCTACGACCAGAAACATGCCAACAGCAACGGCAAGCCCAAGAAGAAGAGTAACTTCGCCAAGCGTCTCGAAGAGCTCCAGAAGCAAGCCGAGCAGATGCAGAAAATGAAAGAACAACAAAACAGACGATAATTCAACAACAATAAACAATAAACCTAAAACACACAAATCATGGTAGTAGCACTTGTTACCATATTCATTATCGGATACTTCTTCATCGCGATGGAGCATCCGTTCAAAATCAACAAAACAGCCACAGCCCTGGCCCTTGGCACCCTTCTATGGACCGTCTTTGCCTTCTGCGAGCAGGCGTTCATGACCGGCGGTGCCAGCATCATGGACCTCACTTTCATCAAAGAAGAGGGCTGGCATGCCTTCCTCAGCGATCACCTCGTCGACAACCTCGGCGAAACGGCGGAGATTGTCTTCTTCCTGCTGGGAGCTATGACTATCGTCACCTTGATTGAGGACTATCAGGGTTTCCGCGTCATCACCGACAAGATCACCACCACCAACAAGAAGAAGCTCCTGTGGGTCATCAGCATCCTCACCTTCTTCCTCTCAGCCCTGCTCGACAACATGACCACGGCCATCGTGATGATTGCCCTGCTTCGCAAACTCATTGCCGACAAGAAAGAGCGCTGGCTCTACGCCGGCATGGTCATCCTTGCCGCCAACGCCGGCGGCGCCTGGAGCCCCATCGGCGACGTGACGACCATCATGCTGTGGATTGGCGGTCAGGTAACCACCGTAAACATCATGGTGAAGACCATCATCGCCTCGCTGGTGTGCATGGTGGTACCCGTGCTCATCGTGGGTGCCACGCTGAAGGGCGAAATCCAGCGTCCCGAAGACAGCAACAGCGGCGTCGATGTTCCCTCCCACCTGCGCAAGCTCATCCTCTTCATGGGTGTCGCCGCACTGATTTTCGTCCCCATCTTCAAGACCATCACCCATCTGCCTCCCTATCTGGGCATGCTCTTCGGCCTGGCCGTGCTGTGGCTCACCACCGAAATCATCAGCCGCAAATATGAGAAAGAAGGCCACAAGCTGCCTACCGCCGTCTCCACGCTGGAGCATATCGACACTCCCACCATCCTCTTCTTCCTCGGCATCCTGATGGCCGTGAGCTGCCTTAAGGTGGCCGGCATCCTGGGTAGCCTTGCCGGTGGCCTCAACAACGCCTTCGGTACCGAAGCCCCCGGCTTCTTCTTCATCGACCTCATTATCGGCATCCTCTCGTCGGTGGTCGACAATGTGCCGCTGGTGGCTGCCGCCATGGGCATGTACGACATTACGGGAGCCAACGTCATCTTCGAGCCCAACCATCCCTTCTGGGAGTTCCTGGCCTACTGCGCCGGTACCGGCGGAAGCCTCCTCATCATTGGTTCCGCCGCCGGTGTGGCCGTGATGGGTATGGAAAAAATCGACTTCATCTGGTATCTCAAGAAAATCTCTTGGCTCGCCCTGGCAGGCTACATCGCCGGTGCGCTGGTATTCATGCTGATGGATGTAACGCTCTTTGAGCAGGTAGAATGGTTGAGAAACTTAGCATAGCATGGCATAGATGGTGCTTGCGTCCCTGGTGGCGCAAGGTGTTAAACATCGTCACCGTCCTTTTCGCCCTTGCAGGCGCCGCCATCATCGGCGCCTGGGGGCTCTATCAACTCGGCGTCACCAACAACGGGGGTGCCGTGGACAAGAACTACCGTTCTCTGATGGCGGTGTCCGAAATTGAAGATTTGAAAGACGCCGACCTCAGCGCCGAAGAGTTGGACAACGAATGGGCACTGCAGTATGGCCGAGTGGCGGCACTCGCCCGGTTCTATCCCGTCAATGCCCGCCTCATCCTCGCCGCCTCTCAGCACAGCGACAACCCCAAGATTGTAGAACGCATGCTGGCAGCCGCCAATATCTACATCGACGACACCAAAGCCCTCGACCGATTGACCGACGGCATCTGCGAACTGATGAATACCGTACCGCAACAACAGTCGGGCAACGTCATTCCCTGGATGACAGGACCCGAATGGCCTGCACTGAAAAACGCCATCGTCCGCGACAGCGCCCTCATCCGCGAGGCAGGACGCCTCTCGGGAGTCGAGCCGCGCCTCATTGTGGGCTGCCTCGTGGGAGAGCAGATACGCCTTTTCAACTCCAAACGCGAGATGTTCAAGAAATACCTCGGACCCGTTAAGGTGTTGAGCGTGCAAAGCCAGTTCTCCTATGGTGTCAACGGCATCAAGGACTTCACCGCCAAAGCCGTCGAGGAGCACCTCAAAGACCCCACGTCGGAATACTACATGGGGCCGGCCTATGAGCACCTGCTCGATTTCGAGACCGAGGACCATGTCACCGAGCGTTACAACCGCCTCGTCGACTACCGCAACCACCTCTACTCCTACCTCTATACCGGCTGCATCCTTCACCAGACCATGCTGCAGTGGCGCCGTGCGGGATACGACATCAGCGACCGTCCCGATGTGCTGTTCACGCTCTTCAACGTGGGCTTTTCGCAATCGGTCCCCAAACCCAACCCCGTACCGGGCGGCAGCCATATCGAGGTGGGCGACCGCACCTACACCTTCGGTGCCTTGGGATTCGACTTCTACTACAGCGGCGAGCTGGCCGACGTGTTTCCCTTCGAACGCGAACGCTTTGTGAGCAAGCAGCGCGAACTGACGGCCGACGAGGTGGCTCGCATTCAGGACAACATGAGCGACTGCAAGCGTCCCGAACGGGGACTGGAATACAAGAAAGACTCTGCCTCGCAACCTTCTGTGGCCGAACAGCCCGACCCCTTCGGCATCAACCACGAGACCGTGAAACCGGTGGAGCACAAGGCACAATGAGTTTAGAAAAAAAAGCATATTCAAAAAAAAACGTATATTTGCAAAAAAATAAGACAATAAACACAAACCAAAAACATCACAAAATGAAAACATTACGCAGATTTATGATGGCCTTGTTCGCCATCGCAACCCTTGGAATGACCGTTGCTTGCGAAAAAAGCGACAAAACCGACGACGGCAATGGTGACACCAGTGCCAGCATCGTTGGCACCTGGAGAGTAGTGGGAGCCTCTGACGGCGACATGACCATCCCCGGTATTCAGAACATGAACCTCAGCATGGTCATGAACGAGAACGGCACTGGCGAAGTCGTCAGCGCACAGATGACCCTCGGCTTCAACTGGGCCCTCAACGGCACCACCCTGACCATCACCACCAACGGCAACGGCAGCCAGGTGCTGAGCTACACCGTCACCAAACTCACCGCCACCCAGTGCGTTATCAAAGGCACTGTCGTCCCCGTCGTGAACTACGTTGCCCAGTCGGCTGACGGCATCCGCCTCGACCTCGAGCGCGACCCCGTCAACCCCAACCCCAATCCTAACCCCAACGACACCATCCCCACTCCCAACCCTAACGACACCATCCCCACTCCCAACCCCGAGACCTTCCCCGCTGCCACCAACTGGGTTCTGAACTACACCCAGTCCTTCAACATCGACACCATGGGCACCCAGGTCGTCGCCACCATCAACCTGGAGGGCACCCTCAACTTCAACGCCACCGGCAACACCGGCGTCATGAACTATGAAGGCGAAGTCACCGGCATGATGGCCGACATCCCCATCCCCATGACCCTGTTCGAGATGGACCCCACCACTATCAACTTCACCTACACCTTCGACAGCACCACCAACACCGGCACCATGACGGGTTCGGTCGACGGCGTGGAGGATGAAACCATCCCCTTCTCCTACGATCCCCAGACCGACCGCATCGCCTTCCCCGTCAGCGCCATGATAGACGATAACGATATTCCTCAGGACATCCCCGAAGGTATCGAAATCCCGACCGTAATCTACTTCACCCGCGCCAACTAATTTGGTATAGATAGTTGAAAACCAAGGCCTCCAGTCATACGATTGGAGGCCTTGGTTTTTTGTTGCCACATAATAGGCTGATACTCCGTATCATCTCCCTACCAACTCCTACCCAAGTCCCTACCAACTCCTACCATGGTAGGAGTTGGTAGGGTGATGGTAGGGAGAAGAAAGGGGGATGAACCGAAGTTCATCCCCCTTGGGTTAGAATAGAAACTTTTTTTAGTCGGCCTGGCCGGCGTCGGGGTTCTCGGGACGGAGGCTGACGGCGACATAGTTCTTCAGATTGATATACTTCTTAGCGAGCTGCTGGAGCTGCTTGGCGGAGATGCCGCGCACGAGGTCGTCGAAGCGGGAGAGGTAGTCGAGGTCCTCGCCGAGGGCGTAGCTGTCCATGAGGGAGGTGAGCCAGTAGTAGTTGTTCTGTACGCTGGTGCCGTGGTTGACGATCATCTGCTCCTTGACTTTGGCGAGGGTCTGCTCGTCGGGCCCCTGCTTCTGGTACTGGCGGAGGATGGCGATGCAGTCCTTCTCGATCTTAGCTATCTTATCGGGGTCGCATCCTATGGCGAATTTCCAGCAGACCTGTGCCGTGGGAGTGCGGTCGCACCAGAGGGAGACGGCGGGGGAGTAGGCGTCGCCGTTCTTCTCGCGTACCTCTTCGAGGAGTGTGATCTCGAGGGCGTTGCTGAGGGCCTGGAAGGCGAGGAGGGTCTGTGGGGAGGCGAGGAGCTTGGGGTCGACGTTCAGCTCGCCATAGAGCTGGAGGATGCCCTGCTTCTCGATGCCCTTGACGGCTTCGGCGTGGACGACACCCTTGGCGAAAGTGGCGGAGCGGTTGACGAACTGCTCGTTGCGCTGGGAGCCGTCGGCGGGGAGGTGGTTGAGATAGCGTGCGATGAGGGCGATGTCGGCGTCGGAGAGGTTGCCCACGAAGAAGAAGACTTGGCCAGAGGCATCGTGGAAGCGGTCGCGGTAGATGCTGAGGGCGCTGTCGGGGAGGAGGGTGCTGATCTGCTCCTCGGAGGGGATGACGACCATGCGCTTATCGTTGGGGTAGATGGAGCGGTAGTAGGTCTGAGCGAAAGCCACCTGGGGGTTGTCGGCCACGAGCTTGATCTGAGAGCGGAGCTGCTCGACGGTGCGGGCGAAGAGATCGGTGTCGGTGCGGGGCGCGGAGTAGTAGAGATTTATGAGCTGGAGCGCTGTCTCGAGATCGGCGGGAGCGGAGAAGCCGCCGAAGCCCTGGGTGGTCTCGTCGATATAGGGTGAGACGCTGAGGGACTTGCCCTTGAGTTTCTTGGAGAGCTGGTTGGCGGAGAGGTCGGCGATGCCGGAGGCGCCGATGAGGTCGCCGGTGTTGGCGGCGAGGAAGTAATCGTTGTCGGGATAGAGAGATGAGCCGCCGAAGGCCTGGCTGCCGAAGACGATCTGGTCGGCCTGGTGGTCGGTCTTCATGACCACGAAGCGGACGCCGTTGGGGCAGGCGTATTCCTGGTAGCCGATGGCGGTGTTGTCCTTGACGAGGCGAGGGGTGACGGCCGGCACGACATCGGTGAAGAGGGGCTTATCCTGGAAGGTGTCAACCCAGGGATCGGTATGCACCTTCTTGCTGTCGGCAATGATGCGGCGGACGGTGGCCTCGGAGGGCACGCGGTAGTCGTCGCGCTGGGGTGCGGTGAGATAGAAGACGAAATTGTCGTCGGTGATCCATGAGGCGATGGTGCTGTTGCACTCGTCGAGGGAGATCTGAGGGATGAACTCCTTGGCATAGCGCCATTCCTGGCGGATGCCGGGGATGACCTCGCCCTCGAGGAAGTGGCGCGTGATCTCGTCGGCGAGACTGTTGGACTGGGTTTTGTCGGCCTCCTTGGCGCTGCGGGTGAAGAAAGCGAGGAGCGACTCCTTCTGGCGTTCGAGTTCGGAGAGGAGGAAGCCGTGCTGGTCGAGACGGCGCATCTCGGAGAGGAGGAGAGCGGCGGCCTCGTCGATGCGGTTCTCCTTGGGGGCGCAGTTGAGGGTGAAGTCGTCGGCCTGGCGCACATACTGGGCGATGTAGCCGTTGCGGCGGGCTGAGGCGCCCATGAAGGGAGCGGAGGGCTTCTCGGCGAGATCGCTGAGACGCTCGTTGACCATGCCGGTGACGAGTGAAGCTATGAGGGACTGGCGGAAGTCGGCCACCGTACCCACATGGGCCTTAGGGTGCTTCCAGATGAGCTTCATGCTGGCTGCTGTGGCCTCCTTGTCGGTAGCTATGGCCACGAGCGGCTCGGTGTTGCCCTGGAGGGTGAAGACGGGGCGCGGCTTGGGATTGACGGCCTTGGGGTGCTGGCTGAAGACGTCGCGCACGCGCTGCTCCATAGCCTTGGCCCCCTTGAGGCCGCCGTACTGGAAATTCTGGAGGTCGCCGACGACGACGATGGCCTGGAGATCGGGACGGTACCAGTCGTTGAAGAAATCGACGATAGCCTGGCGTTTGAAATTCATGATGACCTCCTCCTTGCCGATGGGGAGACGGTCGGCGTAGAGGGAGCCTTGGAAGACGATGGGGAAGGTCTTCTTGCGGAGGCGGTCGCCGTGACCGACACCACCACGCCATTCTTCATGGATGACGCCGCGTTCGGACTCGATCTCCTGCTGGTCGAAGAGGATGTTGCCGGCCCAGCCGTCGAGAATTTCAATACCCATCTTGACCATTTCGGGATCGGAGGCGGGGACGTCGACATAGTAGACAGTCTCGTCGAAGGAGGTGTAGGCGTTGATGCCGCGACCGAACTCGATGCCATGCTCCTGGAGTTTCTTGATCATGGTGTTGTGGGGGTAGCCCTTGATGCCGTTGAAGGCCATGTGCTCGCAGAAGTGAGCGAGGCCTTGCTGGTCGTCGCGTTCGAGGATAGAGCCTGCGTTGGAGACGAGGCGGAACTGGATGCGGTCCTCGGGCTTGCGGTTGTCGCGGATGAAGTAGGTGAAACCGTTGTCGAGGTGGCCGACGATGACCTTCTTGTCGACAGGCACGGGAGCCGAGAGGTCGGAGCCGCGCTCGGCCTTGGTGTTGCCCAGCTGGGCGAAAGCGCTGGCGCAAAGGAGGAAAGCCAGCAGGAATGATGCTATTTTTTTCATATTGATTTTTTGATAGGCCTCCCCCCTACCCCCCATTGCCGAAGGGCAACGAGGGGTGCGAGGTTGTGGCGGGTTAAAAATTAAAGATTAATGTTTTTTGGGGGTGTTTAATATCAACCTTAATTGTGTGCCTCGAAGGTACACTTGCTGCCGACGGCCACGAGGCTGTGATTGTGTCGGACGGTGGAGGCGAGGTGCTCGTTGGCAGCGGCCTTGGTCATCTCCTCCATGCGGCCGTAGCAACCGTCGGCGCCGCCGCCGAGGGCGTGCGTGCAGCTGAAGGTGCAGCCGCGGTGGCCTGGACGGTGGCGGATTTCAATGCTGCCGAAACCCGCCGCCCTGGCTTTTTTCCTCAGCCGTTCGAAACCCTCCTGGGCCTTGCAGCCGGGGGCGACGATGACGGTGTCGAAGTCGACGAGCGTGTGGCTCATCTCCTCCATCTTCTGCGTCGCCGTTTCCAGCTCCTGTTCGGCGGCGGCCATGCCGTCGGCGGCATTGGAGAGGGAAGTCTCTAAAGCGTCGCGGAAACCATAAAGGCTCCAGGAGGCGAAACGCATGAGCTCCTCCTCACGACCCTTGGTCGGGCGGGCCAGGAGGAGTGTGGTGGCGCTGTCGATGCGGCAGGTGGTGTCGTCGACGGGAATGAGGACGACCTCACGGCCGGCGGCCTTGTCATCCATGACGAGATAGGTAGTCATAAGGTGTCCGTTGGCCCTGTGCGAGGAGTCGCGGCCGGAGTAGTTCTCGTTGAAGAAGACGGTGTCGCTGCCAAAGTGCAGGTAGACAACGCGCTGGGTGTCGCCCACCTGTGTCATCAGGGCAGCGTCGTACTCCTTCTGGGCCATCCATTCGTGGACGTCGGCCTCGGTTTTGTATTCCGCGTCGGAACTATCCATATTGACTTCGAAGCGGCATGCGGTAAGAGCCATTGCTGCTGCGGCAGCAATACATAATGCTTTGTATTTCATCGTTTTCAGTTTGTTTATTTCATCACTTCTTCGAAGGAGATGCCAAGCATCTGCATTTTCTGGCGGATGAGGGGTAGCTCCTCCTCGAGAAACTCGCGGCGTTGCTCGGCGAGGATACGTTTCTTGGCGTCGGGACTGACGAAATAGCCCACGCCGCGACGGTTGTAGATGATTTCTTCGTTCTGCAGCTGCTCGAAGGTACGCATCACCGTGTTGGGATTCACCCCCATCGATACGGCCACGTCGCGCACCGACGGCATGCGGTCGTCCTCGGCGGGCTCACCCTGGAGGATCTGCTCCATCAGCCGGTCGGCTATCTGCAGATATATAGGTTTTTGTTTTCTGAATTCCATAACATTCCTTTCTTTAAATCTTGCCCTTGCAGCGGTTGAACTCGATGATGCGCATCTGGCGGCCCTGCGGGTCGGGGACGATGCGGACACCAATGCTATCGAGTCGGAGGCTGTCGGAGGGCCAGTCGTCGGACAGCCATCCGAGGCTGGCGTGGAGGGAGGGATCGACGCCTGGGGCCAGACGGACGGGCATGTGGTGCTGCACGCGGAGGTTGTGGACGATGGAGTTGGCGGTGAGAAACTCGTAATAATACATGGTGTCGCCCTCGTCGTCGATGTAATCGAAGGCGGAGCTGTCGCACCGGAAGCGCGCGGGGTCATAGATCTCGAGCAGGAGCATGGGCTTGTAGGAGGTATCGGCCCGGAGGAGACCTTGTGCCATGAGGGCAGCGAGCAGGGGGGCGTAGTTGTCGGGCTGCGTGGTGTCGCTATCGACGAGGGTGCAGACATAGCTGGGGAGGAAGGACTGCTTCTGCTGGTCGATCCAGTAGATGGTGGAGCTGTCGGTGAGATTCAAGGAGAGGCGGAAGGCCAGCTGCGGGATGGTGGCGCCGAACACGGCGGTGTCGGCCACCTCATAGTAGGGGACGTAACCGAATTCGGGGTGATTCATCCTGTAGTTGGCCACGGAGCAGATGTTGAGTGCATAGCGGTCGGTGTTGACGTCGAGATCGACATCGGTGTTGAGGTAGCACCCCGTTGCCATGAGGCTCCCCAAGAGGAGGGTCATTATCATTATCCGTTTCATAAGACTTATCTTTTTATTTTAATTGTAAAGTGGACATTAGTAAGGCATCTTCTTCAGTCTTCTCCAGGCCATCCAGATAAAGAGGACAAAGATGATGGTGTTAAAGATGGCGGCAATACCGAAGATATTATTGAAGATGCGCTCGGGGCTGCTGAGGTTGAAGAAGTCGTAGACCCACTCCACGAAGTCGGGCTTCTGTGCCAGCGAAACGATGACGGGGATGGCGATGATGGTGAGGACAAACTCAATCAGATAGAGGATAAGGAAAGTGTAGAGCACCTTGTGCTTCTTGAAGAGCGTGGCGGCATAGAGGAAGATGGCTGGCGAAGCCAAGTAGCTGGTATAGGTGGCGGCGGTGAGGAGCCAGCTATGGAAGCCGGGGATGGTGTCGTCGTCCATGGGGATACGGGTAAAGAGGGGGAAGCCGCCGTCGCCCTGCCAGATCCACTCGCGGTAGGCACCGGCGGGCATCAGGCGCAGGATGATGTCGAGCACAAGGCTGCCCAGATAGACCACCACGGGAGCCACGATGAAGGTGAAGAGCAGCATGCTGAGGAACTTCTCCAGCTTGGAGGCGGGGAGCATGGCGTAGTAGATGCCCTCGTTGCGGAGGTTCATGGTGCGGTAGAGACGCGAGGGCAGCATGAGGGCCGCCAGCGAGGAGAAGCCCATGAGCATCACAACGCGGTAGTTGGGGTCGATGACGAAATTGCGGTTGAGGACCAGTGCCAGCAGCCAGATGGCGAAAGGCAGTGTGGCGAGCACGATGGCTGTGGTGCCAAACATGGGCCACAGGTTGTGGAAGTCTTTGTTGACGACTTTACAGAAACGGTTCCAATCAAACTTGTTATTCATAGCATTTATCATTTTAATAACTCATTTTTTTCATCTTGTTCCAGCCGAGGAATCCCATGAGGACAGCCATCAGCACCTGTGCGGCGAACATCACCCAGATAATGGTTTCGTTTTCATACCTGATGTAAAGGATAGTTCCGAAGAATTCTCCTACAGCCATCCATTCCCAGGCCAGAAGACACATCAGCCTGCGGCAGTTTTGCTCTCGTATGGCGTTGGCATAGATGATTCCCAGGGTGGGTCCCACAAAGGCTGCCACGTAGTTGCACAGCAACGGGAGATTAAGCTCTTGCCACATGCCTGATTGCCACATGTATCTGTGGTAGAAAGGCATGTGTACCGCCGTGAGCAGGGAGTCGAATGCCACATTGCCGACTATCATCGCCAACGGCGCCAAAACCAGCGAAATCAATGCAATCGAGAGATACTTCTCGCACTTGCTGGCGGGCAGCATGGCGAAGTAGATATCGCCACGCTTTTGCTTGCGGGCCACACCGGCATAAAGCTGCAAGGGTATCTGCGAAGCCACGAAGAGCGACATACAGACAGCCATTATTATGCGGTAACCGGGACCTTCATTCTCACCGGTAAAAAATTGACTCAACATCATGAACGGCACAAACAGCAGCACACCTACCATTTCTGCGCCAACTCCGCTGTAGCTCAACGAGAAACGCTTCACGTCGTGCCTCAACAGCTTTCCGAAACGATGAATATCAAACGAGTTATTCATTTTTCTTTTAAACTATTTAACTACTTGAACAGCTCTCTAAACACATTCTTGTTCCTCAGCACGGCGTTGAAGAGAGCCTCGATGTTGATCTGGCTCTCCTCGCCGGTGGTGTTGGGGATGACGTTGAGGTAGCCGCCGGGCTGCATCTCGCTGTAGAGGGCGTCCTGACGCTGCTCGCCGCCATACTCGAAGAAGAGCTTCTCCTGGATGCGCTGCACGCTGGCGTCGAGCAGCACGGCGTTGTTGTTGAGGATGACGATGGGGTCGATGAGGTTCTCCACATCCTTCACCTGGTGGGTCGAGATGATGATGGTGTTGCGTTCCTCGAAGCGGCGGCTGAGGATTTGGCGGAACTGGGCCTTGCTGGGGATGTCGAGGCCGTTGGTGGGCTCGTCGAAGAGCACATAGTCGGTACCCAGCGAGAGGGCGGCGGCGATGAGGCTCTTCTTCTGCTGGCCGAAGCTCATCTCCTTGAACTTGCGGTTGGGGTCCACCTCCAGTTCCTCCATCAGGTGGAGGAAGGTGCCCCAGGCATAGCCGGGATAGAACGGTGCCAGCTCGTCGATGTACTGCTGGGGTGTGCGGCCGTCGGGCAGGCTCACCTCGTCGGGCAGGAAGACGATGCGCTGCAACATCTCGGGCAGGCGGTCCTGGCTGGTGAGGCCGTCCACGGTGCAGGTGCCCTCGGTGGGACGCAGCAAGCCGCAGATGAGTTTCAGCAAGGTGGTCTTCCCCACCCCGTTTTCTCCCAGCAGGCCGTAGATGCAGCCCTGCGGGAACGACAGGTTGATATTCGTGAAGACCGGAGTCTTCTTGTAACTGAAATTCAAATTCCTGATTTCTATCATGGCTTTTCCTCCCTATCTTTTATATCTTACTGCCGTTCCGAACACCAGCACCTCGGCGGCCTGGGCCATGATGCTGTTGGTGGTGTAGCGCACGCCGATGATGGCGTCGGCCTCCATCTTCACGGCCTGGTCCACCATGCGCTGGGTGGCCTTCTCGCGGGCCTTCTCCATCATGCCGGTGTAACTTTTCAGTTCACCGCCCACGATGCTCTTCAGCCCCTGGCCGAAGTCGCTGAACATGTTCTTGCTCTGGATGGTGCTGCCAGTGACAACACCCAATTCTTCATAATTCACACCCTGAAGGGTTTCTACTGTTACGATTTTCATTGTGTTGATATTTTTTTTATTATTATTTTTTTTCTATCTACTCCCCTCTCCGTGCGGAGAGGGGCCGGGGGTGAGGCTTTTTAATTTTTCATATCCGTCGCTCCCTGACGTGCCTTGCTCTCGAGTTCCATCTTGCCGATACGCCAGGTGAGGCCGACGCTGACGAAGCGCGAGTCGAAGCGGCTGCTACCGGTGGTCTGGTAGCTCGGAGCTGTGGTGTTGCTGCCCCATTCGGCCATGCCGAAGATGTCGTTGACCGTGAGGTTGACACTCAGCTGGCGCTCGAAGAAGTCGGCGCTGGCGCCGAAGTCGACGCCCTTGTTGGCGTTGATGAGGCTGTAGAGGCCCAGGCGCGGCGAGGTGTAGTGGGCGTTGGCGAAGAGCTCAAGCCATCCGGCCACCTTGGTCCACAGATTGATGCGGGCGCTCCAGCTCCACTTGTTGTCCTTGTAGCCGTCGTAGTCGAAGCCGTAGTTGAACACCGAGGCATTCAGGCGGATGTTGAAGAAGCCGCTGGGACGGTACATGATGTTGGCCTCGATGCCCTCGGTGTGCGAAGAGCCAATGTTGACGGGCATCGAATAGTTGACCATATAGGGGAAGTATGGATCCGTATTGTCGGTGAGGACCGTTGAGCCCACCTCGTTGGTATTGGCGCGGAAATAGGCGTTGAGGCCGATGTTGCCGAAGCCCATGACATACTTGTTGAAGGCGGCCTCGAGGTTGTGGGCGTAGCTCATCAGCAGGTTGGGGTTGCCGGTGCGGTAGGAGTATTCGTCATAGATGCGGAAGTTGGTGTAGTCGAGCAGGTTGTCGTTGGCGGAGAAGCGGCGGGTGTAGCTCAGGCTGTAGCTGGTGAAGTTCTTGGTCTGGTAGCTCAGGTGGATGCTGGGCACGATGCCGGGGAACGAGGTGTCCATCGTCACCTTGTCGCCCAAGGCCTTGTGCTCCACCTCGCCATGCAAGAACTTGTCCTCGAAGCGCAGACCCAGCTTGGCGGTGAAGCCGCCCCAGCGCTTCTGCGCCGTCACATAGGCCGCCGTCGAGTAAAATCTGCCATAGGCCTCGTAGGAGCGGTGGCGCATATTGTCCCAATCGCCCGACGGCAGCAGGCTGTCGAGGGTCTCATAGTCGTGATTGCCGCCGAAGCCCACCTCGGCACCGGCCTCAATCTCAAAATTGTTCTTCAGCGGGTGGGTGTAGTTCACCTCCAGGCTGCCGTTGGGATGAAGCATGTCGGCGTCGGTGTGGCGGGTGAAGTCGGTGCCGGTGGCATAGTCGCGCCAGTTGTCGCTGTAGCCGTAGTTGCGGTAGAAGAAGCCGTTGAAACTGGCGCTCAGTTTGCGCCCCGTGGTGTCGAAACGCTTCTCGTACCAGGCGCCGGCATAGCCGCCGTAGGTGATGCCGTGGTTCTTCACGGTGTCGAGGTAGCTCAGATTGCGCAGCGTGGGCTGGTACTCAAAATACTGATAGTCTCTGTAGAACGAGTTGCGGTCGCTGTAGGGCCAGCCGCCCACCCAGGCCGTGAGGCTGCTGGTGCTGTCGATGTTCCAGTTCACGTTGAAGCCCATGTAGCCGCCCCAATAGGGCATTCTACTTTTGTTTTCGAACTTCTGGTAGCGGCTGGTGTCGCCGTTGGCGTCGAAGAGGGTGCTGGTGCCGTCCTCTTCGCCATTGTGGTTGCCGTAGTTGCCAGTGAGGTAGAAGTTGAAGTCCACCTTCTCGTTGGCCCACACATAGGAGAGCCACGGCGAGACGGCCGGCGTGGTGGTGGCGCGCACGCCCAAGCAGAGCAGCTCGTTGCGCGTCACCTTCTGGTTAGTGACGATGTTGATGACGCCGCCGGAGGTCGAGTAGCGCGCCGAGGGGTTGGTGATGACCTCGATGCGCTCGATGGCGTTGGCGGGCAACTGCTTGATATACTGCTTCAGAGCCTCCTCGTTCATATGCGAGGGGCGGTCGTTGACCCAGATCTCGACACTGCTCACGCCGCGCAGGGTGATGTTGCCCTCGGCGTCCACCTCCACACCCGGGGCGTTCTGCAGGGCGTCGCTGGCCGTACCGGTCTGGATGGAGGGGTCCTCCTTGGTGTTGTACATATTCTTCTCGCCGTCCATCACATAGAGGGGCTTCTCGGCCACAATATCCACCGTCTCCAGCAGCGTACCACCCTTGAGCTTAATCTCTAGATTTTCTAGGTTTTCTAGTATATCTAGTTTCTCTAGATAGGTTCCATATCCCACGCAGCTGGCCTGCAACAGGTAGCTGCCGGGCTTCACGTCCTTGATTTCAAACTTGCCGTCGAAGTCGCTCGCATCGCCGCGCACGAAGACGGTGTCGGTGGAGCGCATCAGGCCCACGTTGACCAGAGGCAGCGCCTCGCCGGTCTTGGCGTCGCTCACCGAACCCTTGACCTTGACATTCTGTGCCTCGACCGAGGCCATCGTGGCGACCATCGCCAACAGAACAAAAACAATCTTTTTCATAAAATAATGTATTAATGGTATCTTTTAAATGGATTCACTATTGACTTAACTACTTTTTGTTTTCACTTGGAGTTATCCCCATCCTCTTGTCTTCCTCCACCGCCTTCTCGACATCCTTGCCCATGTGGTTCATGAGCGCCATAAGCGGGGTGAAGATGATGCCGCTCACCAAAGCGCTGATGATGGAATACCTCCATTCGCCGCCAAACAGCTTACTTCCCAGGAAGAAAACCACCGTGTAGATTACAAAAACAATCAGGTAATACACCCAATCTTTTTTCTTGAAATGTTCTTTGATAGTCATTTTTTCTAATTTATTGTTTTTCAATTCATTTTCCGTATTCTTTGCTGGTGTACTAGTTAACTAATACACTGCAAAAGTAATACAATTTTTCATATTGACAAAAAAAAATTTAAAAAAAATTTCGTCTTTAATCGTATAATACTGATTATAAACAAAATCCATAATAAAAATAAAACAAATCAAATTTATTTGTATTCTCCTAAATATACTTTCGGGGTGTTTTTTGCGATATTATATATGTAGGGGATTCCTATCGATGAAATGTTAAAATCAGTTCTTTTGTCATAAAATAGCGAAATGTTATTAATGTATTGATATAAAGAATATTGTGTTTATCGATTGAACTTAAGAACTGTTAAACTTTGTTAAAAATGCACCCCCTCAGGCTAATTTTGACAAAAAAAGTGAGTATTATATATATGGAGTTTTTTTTTCAAAAGATAAAAATGTTAAAAAAACACCCGTTTTGTCACATTTTGGCCTTTTGATGGTTATATATATAGGAGATGTTTTCTCTTATAAAATGGGGAAAGTATTATTGTATTGATATAAAAAGTGTTGCATTTATTAGTTGAACTTAAGGATTATTAAACTTTGTTAAATATCACCTCTAAGTGTCCCTTTTTGGCCTTTTGAGGGCTATATATATGTAGAAAATAATTTTTTTCGCGGCCATGTTGACCTTAGGCGAACATGAACAACAATACGAGCTCCTCGTGCGCACACACGAGAGAACCATCCGGAGACTCTGCTTCGAGGAGTCCGACGGTGACCCCTTGCTGTGTGCCGAGTTGGTGCAGGATGTCTTTTACGACCTTTGGAAGACCATGCCGCTATATGACCCTTCTTTTACTCCGAGACAGCAAAGCAGTTGGGTCCGGCACCGATGTCGCGGGGTCTTCTCCCATCGTCGCCGTCGCAACAAGAGAATCAAGGAAATCCTTGTTCCACTCCGCGAAGACCTCCTTGTTGCCGTCGACGAGAACAATCTGCGTGAAACCATCGAAGAGCTCTCGCAAGGCCTCTCTCCGAGCGAAAAAGAGGTGCTCCGTTTGACGCTCGAGGGCTACAAATCCCGCGAAATCGCCGCTCTCTTGGGCATCAAGGCCAACAGTGTCAACAAAATCTACCGTCTAATCGTCAAAAAAATGAAATGCAACTATCAACGTTTATACCTATGAAAAAAAAGGAATTAATAACCACCCTCATCCATGACGCCGCGCGTTCCCGTGCCGAAAAGAACTCCCCTGCGTGGAAGCTCTATGGCGACCTCTGCGGCGATTTGGATTCATGGTGCCGCCAGCAGCAGCGACACAAAGACATGCGCCACGGTGCGTTCGCCGCTGTGATCCTCGCTGCAATATCGCTTTCCAGCACCACCGCCATGGCCAGCCGGCTGCCCGACTGCAAGATGACAGTGTCCGTTCCGTTTCAGCAGGAAGCCATGTATGACTTATCCTCCGAAATCATAAAACAATTATGAGGAAAAATCGAAAAGCATTACGGTGGGGCATCTTCCTCCTCCTCTGCCTGTTGGCGGCCACGGTACCTGCTTATATCGTCTACCGCAGCCACACGGTGCCCGTCGAAGAATGCAGCCAGCTCTACCGCGGCTATGCCGACAACCCTCATGTCACCGTTGCCTTCATCAAGGATTTCCCCGTCAACGACACCCTCCGTGTCGATGTCACTACCCTTCAGGCCACCACCGACTCCGCCTGGTGTGCGCTGCTGCTTGATTTTGGAACTCCGCAGGAAATGATAGATGATTATAATTCAAACAAGGAATTCAACGAGGGAGAGGATGCCAGCACCATCATTTTGTTTTATAGAGACAAAAACGATTTAAAAAAACGTATACCTTCAACCAATCCCGACAGCCGATTGGTGATAGCATCCCACAGGAATAGGGCATTGTGTATTTTTATGACAGAAAAGAATAATATTAAAGAAACCATTGAATTATTTGAAATAAAAAAATTAAAAAATGAAAAAGAATTACAAAAAAATTGCGCTCCTCGCAGTGCTGAGCCTGGCTGCCACCAGTTGCCAGAAAGAAGATGTGTTACCTCTCGTCGGTACTGAGCAGACATCAGAGTCTATCCTTGTCATGTATTCCATTAATGGAGAAGTATTCCAGACCTCCATTAGTGAATCTGAATGGAACGCCTTTGTGGAAAGGATGATTGCCCTCGCCCGTGAAGGATACGAAGTCACCTTCTCCAGAAACCGCTCTTCATTGACTTCTCAAAGCAAGGAGAAAGTAACATTTATCACAACGGATGAGAAAGAGGCCCAACAATGGTCTCATGATATGGCCAACCAAGGTTATACTGTGACAATCAGCTTTGACCAGGGAACAGGCGAGTACACCTGTGTGGCTTATAAATAGAGTAATCAACCCCAAAACAAAGAAAGGACCTATGAAAATCACCCATTTCCGTCTCTGCCGATAGAGGTGCGCCGTTCACAGGGACAAAAAGAGAGGGTGCCCCGCAGGGAGAGTGCCATGAATACGTTTTGGAAAAACACTCTTCCCTGCCTCCCGGCACCCGAGGCACAAGGCGATAACCTCATGCAAAATACATAACGCAGAGGAACCCGCTTTATTGTGCAACAAGATTTGGCGCCAAAGAAAACAAATTGATAAAATAATCTTAAAAAAAATATTATGGAAACCAATTCGAAACACAGATTCATTCCTCGGCTATTTGCCGTTGTGATGTTCCTCACATTTTCCATCTCCGCCATCGGGCAGGATTTAATCAGAGAGACTATAGATTATCTTCTATGTGACACCTCTATTATCCGGGAAACCTCGAAAGATTCTGTTATGATATACAATCGGAGGAGTACATCGACTTTCATGTTGGTGACACCTGGAGATAACTATGCTTTTACAATGTATATAGAACCAATCTATGTAAACGATTTCGAAGTTTTCGACAAGAATGTCTTTTTTTGTGGTTACAAACTTGAGGATGGGATAAAAAAAGCGATAATTGGACGATTTTACCTCTACAACTTTCCTTATAATAATAACCCTAACTATTATATCCCCTACTATGTGGTGGACGAATGTACGGAATTCAAGAAACTCGATGTTTACAGAACAGAAGAAGGTGCTCCCTATAACATGTTTGACATACATGTAGTCGCAACCGGGGCCACGGAATCCCGTTCGGATGCTATACTTGACATGATTATGACGACCTCATTGCCGGGAGGTGTACCTTTCAACTGCTTTTTATATCTTTCATCTGACAAAAATGAAAGTTTTGATGATGTAGCGGTAACAGATAATTACGTTGTAGTTTCTTCTCGTATTAAAACAGAAGAAAATCCCAGTGTCATCTTCTGGCATTTTGCCAGGCCTACTCTGATTGGAGATAATATTTTTTCCACATCCATTAACAATCTTTGCGTCAAGACTCCTGATGCAGAGACCCCGGTTTTCATAGAACATACAGTGTTGGATAAGTATGTGGCAACATATAAAATTGATGGGTATTCCAGAATAGCGATGTTGAAGTTGGAGGCGTTAAACACCAATTATAACAGCGTTGAGATAACTGGAATACCTATGGGCAACATTTTTCCAATGGACATAAAATACAACCGCAGAAACGGTGTTCATGATATTCTTGCCCGTGGCGAAGTAGGGACTAACCTTGACTACGACCTCCAAATGAAGATATATCATATTACTCCGGCAATTATTCAGAATACAGCACCCTACGGTGAGGGTACGTGGTATCCGTATAACCAAGTATGGTCTATCGACCCGCAGAACAAGACCGCCAATCGGTTTGTTGCCTCTGCGGGTTTCTCAAATCTTGTCAGGATGCTTAGATATAACCACTACCAGTGGCCGGGATGTTCTTCCCGCTTTGAATATAATTATGATATTGGAAAATTTGAAGGTACTCTTTATAAACCGGAAATATCAATACGTTTATTACATAAAGAAATAAAAAAGCTCTATCCTAGAGAGCGTCGCCCGATATTATTCCCTGTGATATGTGAACACAATAATTGAATAGTGAATCATTAAAATGAATTTTATTATGAAAAGAATCATTGTTTTCTTTGCTTTCTTCACCACATTGGGGGGCTTTCTTCAGGCGCAGGACACCGTGTGGCGAAAACCCGCGCCCCTGGACAATTACTTTTACAACAACTGGCTTGATACAACAAAAAGATATACACTCGCATGGGATGGGGGCAACGGTTCTGTGGTTGCCAAACGATTCATTGCCAAAGACACCCTGCAAGTCTATGGCATTGCGGCCATGATGACGAACCCTTGGGCACTCGATTTCAGTCCTTCTTCCTATT